>Ga0255376_1005_pt1 | contig 18427 bp, 17 predicted proteins | sample ANMaggSeSYBR01C3_FD_182095 | JGI IMG/M metagenome (GOLD analysis project Ga0255376, IMG submission 182095) | Sediment cell enrichment communities from methane seep in Santa Monica Basin, California, United Staets - ANME aggregate JGI... | ecosystem: Environmental > Aquatic > Marine > Cold seeps >...
CATTTCAGCGACAACCCCAACACAGGATACGCCAAACCACACATGCCAGTGAGGTTCTGCCAAGCAGTCAAAACAGCAAAAGAAACATCAACAAATCTACAACTGACCCGGGATACGTTAAGCTGCGTTACCGCAAAAAATGTTCTCGGCTTCGAAAACCCTGAAACCCTGAACGAACCCATAGACAACCTCGTAGCCGCGAAAAGGGTCGATACTAGAAACAAAGCAAAAAAAGCTTTAATTGAAGTACCCAGGATAACAGGAACCCCCTCATCAGTCACACTTTCAGTTAACGACTTTTCTGCGGATGTCTTTATTCTGCTCCTGAAACCTGTTCACTTCATGCAGGTAGTACAAGCATATCAAAAACAGTACAACAATCCAATCAGTCTATCTGTACCAAGCATCGTACCAGTGTGCGGAGGATGCGTGGTCACATCGTATCTCTCTCAACGCATCTCAGTGTCATTTGGCTGTGATGACTCCAGAGAACACGGTGGCATAGAGGACAACCAGTTTGTGATGAGGATCCCGTTTTGTATGGTTGGCCCATTGGCGAAGTCACTTGAGATATTAAAAGGGGACAAGAGCGAATGAGTATCGCATATATTGATGTTATAAACCTGGCTGTAGCTGATCTGCGCCTTACCTTGAAGATCGTGGTCATGGTTACCGTGCTGATGAGCATAATAGGTTACATTGAGCAGAAGTACAGCGATAAAATCAAGTCAATAATCACGGATAGGCCCTTGGTTCAAATCGTTTCTGCGTCAATCCTTGGTGCTGTGCCAGGGTGTATGGACGCGTTTCTTATAGTTTCGCTTTACATACATGGCACCGTTGGGTTCGGGGCTTTAACGGCCGTCATGCTATCTACCGCAGGCGATGAAGCGTTTATAATGCTGGCGTTGATCCCGGATGCTACTTTAAAGATTATCACCGCTACGGTTTTCCTGGGCATCATAGGAGGCCTAATGGCTGAAAAAATCGTCAGTCATTTGCATCTCGAGTTTGATCAATCCTGTGACTTTAACGAAAGGGATAGAGGTCAGGAAAACGGGTTTCTGAGAGAACATGTGTTTAATCATATCGTTCTTGAGCATGCGCCTCGTTTGTTTCTCTGGATTTTTATTCCACTGATTGTTATCGATGTGTTGATTCTTGGCTTTGATTTCGCCTCATTTGTGTCAGGGATGCCCGTTCTGGTGTTGATGGTGTTCGCTGCCCTCCTTGGGATAATTCCTGAATCAGGTCCTCACTTGGTATTTGTTATTCTATACTCCAGAGGCTTGATTCCATTTCCTGTGCTCCTCGTTAGTACGCTTTCGCAGGATGGCCATGGTTTGCTTCCTCTGCTTTCTCACTCATTAAAGGACACGGTGTATGTGCAGGTATTCACAACGGTGTTTTCGTTGGTGGTGGGAGTCTTGCTGTACATTGTTGCTATGTAGCCGGTTATTATGATGACCCCTATCTCATCGTCACATGAATCTGACGAACCTAAAACTGAAGAAGACCCCAGTTAAGAACATTAGAAAGACTCCGTCCAGATTTGAGTCGGTAAAATAGGATATTTGGGCAATTTTTTTAAGGATTGTATGGATTTTCCTATGGTGATATAATTGAGCGCGCGAGGTTCTGGTCAAGGTAGGGGTGGCAGTCGCCGGAGTGCTGGTGGTCCTAGAGAATGTGTCTGTCCAGGCTGTGGTTCCAAGGTTACACATGTTAGGGGTGTTCCTTGTTTAGATACAAGGTGTCCTAAATGTGGAAAAAAAATGTTGCCCATTACTTAGAGAATACTCTACTGGAACCTCTTTCATAAAGTGCTCTATAGACAGTTATGGTCAGAATCAAGGTTAATACACATGTGATAAAATTCGTTTATTTGTACCAGATTAACGCTGCGCGCGCGCAGGTTTTTCACTGGTTATAGGAATAATATTATTGGTAATGGGGTTCTAAAAATAATAAAAAAACTTTATATTTCAAGAAGAGATTTTTTTAAATGCATTCAATACCCAAAAAAAGGATTCTTTGGGGGTGACTGTCTTCCTTGAATGACACACTTAAGATGTATAAAGAGAATATACTTCGAGCAATCATAGAATTTGGTAGAGAAAATGGTGAAGCAAACACAAATGACCTTATAGCCGATGTGGACGGTAACCAGCTTCCCTTTGATCAGGCAACCTTGGAGTTAGAAGAAGAAAATTTGATCACTAGGAAAGAAAAATGCATAGTTTTAACTCCAACTGGTAAGGAGGCTGCCGAAAAAATTTATGCCAAGCATAGGGTTATCGAACAATACTTCAGCGAAGTTTTTTATGAACCCGATGTGCACATCCTTGCCCATGCCCTTGAACATTGTGTCTCAGACAGTCTTCTAGCAAAGATGCAGGGTGAGCTGGCTTTGATGAGTGAAACCCTCAACCTATCAGATTTAAAAACAGGTGAGCAAGCCACGATCTTGGCGATAGCAGTACCCGATAAGAAGCTCTTCTCAAGACTATTAGGTATAGGGCTCGCCCCAAGGTCAAAGGTTAAACTATTTGAGAAGCTGCCAGGTCAACTGGTGGTTGAGGTTGAAGGGAGAAAAATAGCGCTAGACATGTTATTAGCAGATAAGGTTTTAGTATCAAAAGAAGATGGTAAGAAGGCTGATTAAATAGTGGAAAGAGTCAAGGTTTTACTCGTGGGTCAGCCAAACTCTGGAAAATCAAGTCTATTAAATTCTTTGGCAGGAGCGAAGGCGATCGTATCGAATTATCCTGGAACTACGGTTGAAGTCACTAAAGCTCATATTTTACTTGAAAGGATGGAAGTAGAGATCATCGATACTCCTGGAATATACAGCTTATCAGATGCCACGCTTGAGGAAAAGGTGACGAAAGATCACATACTGGAGAGAGACTACGACCTTGTTGTGAACCTAGTAGATGCGACAAGTCTTGAAAGAGGATTTTATCTAACGCTTCAGCTCAGAGAGACAGGAATTCCTCTAGTAGTCGCCTTAAACTTTGTAGAAGATGCACGTAGAAAGGGCGTGATAATAGATATTAACAAACTTTCGGATGCGCTTGGAGCACCAGTAATCACTATCAACCCCATTACGGGTCATGGATTGAAGGCTTTATCTTCTATTATTTCTGAGGCAGATAAACTTCAAACTAGCATTAAACCATTGGTTATTCAATACGATGACCATATAGAGGAAGCGCTCAAGGAAATCTACTCGAAACTACCTGCAACAATGAAGGTGTACCAAAGGTTTGCCGCCTTAAGAGCCTTGGAGGGAGACGAGGAGTTTAACAGTCTTCTCCCTGACTCGATAGATAACTTACTCTCCGAGGAGGTTAAACAATATCATCCCGATCTTTCAGGAGATATAATGCTTACAAGATATGGCTGTGCTTCCTCATTCTGCAAACAGTGCGTCAAATTAACCTCAACTAGAGAGTTAAAGGAGTCTTTCTCAGAGAAACTGGATCGGGTTCTGATGAACCAACATTACGGGTGGATTATATGTCTTTCAACCCTTATAGCGATCTTCTACATCATGCTTGTGTTGGGAGGCTTTCTTCAGGATATATCTGTAGAGGCGGCCGAAGCAATGATTACCTGGATGATAAAAAGCTGGAGTTTGACAGGCGTGACCGCAGATGTTCTAGGAAACGCATTAATTGGAGCTGCTTCAGGTATAGGCATAGCGTTATCGTACGTTCTCATATTCTACATCTTCCTAAGTCTTTTAGAAGATACTGGTCTTTTATCTAGGATCGTATTAAGTTTCTCAAGGTTCTTAGCAAAGCTGGATTTACCAGGAAATGCTGTCGTTCCAATGATGCTTAATTTTGGCTGCACCGTTCCAGCGATCACTGCAACAAGGATACTCAGAAATAGAACTGAAAGGCTACGTGCAACAGCAACATTCGTAGGTATTCCTTGCTCTTCAAGGACAGCGATAATCATGGGGCTAGTAGCCTCATACGCAGGTGTAAACTATGCTATTGCTACATATTTCATCGCTATCGTTTCTGGTCTCCTTTTCTCTAAGATTTCAGGTTTGTTCATGAAAGTAGAGCCTTCTCCCTTCCTTTTAGAGCTTCCACCCTATAGGAAGCCGTTACTTCATAACGTAGCTGTTAAGAGTTGGATAAGGATGCAAGACTTCGTTAAGGTAGTTATTCCCCTTTTGATATTTGGTGGCGTGGTTTATAGCCTCATGGAGTATATTGGTTTGGTGGATTTCCTTATACAACCTTTAACCCCGCTGAGTTTATGGCTCGGGCTTCCACCGGAAGCAGTATTACCTCTCATATATGGTTATTTGCAGAAGGATTTAACCATAAGCATGCTTTTCACCGTGTTAGGCACGACGGATATAAGGTCTTATCTTTCTTCTACTCAAATTTTTATTTTCGGCTTACAGGCATCAATTCAATTTCCATGTATAATTGCGTCGTCTATGGCTTGGAAGGAGTTTGGGTGGAAGGCTGCAGTTTATTTAACTATCTCGGGCTTGTTGTATGGTATTCTGATAACGGGGTTAATTTCTAAGGGTATAACCGTTCTAGGGCTTTAATGCGCGCGCGCTATCATTTTCTATATCTCCTTATTATCCTCGATGACCGTGCTGAGAACCTTCTTCCGAGTAACAATAGAAGCCGAGTCGACCCAAAGAACACCTTCAGTCCCTCGGATTCGTTGAATCATCCTGTACAGCTCGTTCTCGTCATTAGTACACGCGGTTAGAATCATGTCGTAGTTTCCCATAGTAAGGAAAACGTTGCAGACGTCGTCCATACCAGTTAACCGCTCAACTACCTGGTTACTATCGTAATCCCCAGTAGTTCTCACAAGAAGAACCGCTCTAGTCCCTTTGCCAAGTTCATCGTCCTCGACAATGCTAACATATGCTTTGATGATGTTGTTTTCCTCTAACCTCTTGATCTTCCGTGAAACAGTAGCGGGACTAACATTAACCATCTTCGCTATGTCTCTGATTGAAGCTCTACCATCAAATTTTAAGATCTGCAGTATCTGCTTATCCACTTCATCAGCAATCGTCAATATAGCTTCAATTTCAGCTCCCTAAATATATGCCTTTTCCAAACACATGTTCAATATGTTACAAATATGGCTATTAAATAAAACATTGCAACCATTATGTGATAATATTTGAAACAATACTTATATTCTCACTTGATCTTTGTTCATTTATCATCAAGGTGAATAAAATGACAGAGGAAGTTTCACGAAGAGAATTCGTTAAAATGGCTAGTGCTGCAGTAGGAGGACTAGCAATTGGAGCGGTCGGTGGGTATTCGTTTCTAGCACCTAAAGAAACCATTATCGAAAAAGAGGTCGAGGTGCCACTAGAGGTACCTGAGCATCCATGGACATACACAAAACTAAACGCTGAGGCAGTTAAGAAAAGAACCTATGAGGCATATTTCCAGGGAGGATGCTGCTACGCGGTTTTTGAGGGAATTATCGGCGAGTTAAGGGAGCAGGTCGGACACCCATTCACAGCCATCCCAACAAAGATGGCTGTCTTTGGTGGGGGAGGTATCAAGGGTTGGGGTTCCACTTGTGGAGTATTAACTGGTGGAGGTATGGCAATTAACACGGTTACTGGTGGTGGGACAATTAACGAGTTGATGGGTTGGTACACTGAGACGGCTTTGCCAGTCTTTGCTCCGGAAACTGCTCTTAAGGTTGAGGGAGATATTGCTAAATCTGTAAGCAACTCACCACTCTGCCATGCATCAGTTACAAACTGGAGCAACGCTTCTGGTTTCGCTGAAAACGACCCTGCGAGGGCTGAGAGATGTGCAAGGCTCTGTGCAGATACAGCAGGTAAGATCGTTGAGATGTTGAACGCTGAAGCAGATGGAGCTTTTGCGCCAGTTTTCCAGGTGCCAGACTCAGTAATTGAGTGTGGGGCATGCCACGGAAAAGATGGACCAGTGAATAACGTCTTCGCTAAGATGGACTGTGACACTTGCCACGGAGACGCCCACTCCAACTAATATAACAGGTGCGCGCGCTATTTCCAGTAAAGCGTAGGGTTAGAGTTTTTTATCAAAGTATGATTGGTTTGATTCGTCTTCTATGCCGTACTGGTAGAAGCATTTCTGGCACCTGTATATGGTTCCCACTCCGTCTTTGTCCTGTGCGTAGGCTACTTCCCTGATGTGTTGGCTGCTGCACTTTGGGCAGGTTTTCCTGAGGTTGGGGTTGATGTACCAGTCGTAGAGGGATTCCTCTATATCGCTTCTGCTCATTATGTTTCCTTAAGGAAATATGGTGCGATAATAATAGTTCGGCAGAAGGATGTATACTAATTTGGCTAGGATAAAATCATCGATTATTGTTGATGTGACTATTTGGCTCAAGTACATCCAGAATGAACAATGGGATAATTTCCCAAATACCCTCAGAACATAGTTATAATTCTCGTTTTTTTGGGATAAAGATTATACATTCACTCTATATCGTTAGTTCAAAGGAGTGATAGAATTGAATCCTGCCATATGGATATGTTGCTTCGTTGCACCGTTCGTCACCATTTTCCTACCGATGATAATAAGGGCGCAAGAGGAAAAGAAGAAAAACGAAGACGCAAAGACCAGTTAAAATCATCGATTAGATTACTTAGATCTCTTGACTTAGTCCAGTTTTGAAGTGACACATAAACATATGACGACCTCATTTCCGAAGAGGGGTTGACTTGTTTCTTGAATTTTATTTATGTACAGGTGTCTTGGCCATAATGTTGAGACTATGTATTATACTAGGCCTGATAACTTGTGATTCTTCGCTAGCAGATCCATGTCAAGTATCTAGGTAAACTAATGGATGGTGTTGTCTGTTTCATGTGTGAAACTTTGATCAGATATAAACACATGAAAACTTCAGGGACAGGCATCCTGTCCATATTAAAAAGAGGCTTACTTTCGCTTACGGAGGACCTTCAGGCCATCATAATCAGAAATATACTCAAACCCATTCTCCAGAAACTCAGTGAACTCATCCAAGTCACGGGCTACCTTCACGAGAAATTGGCCATCCTCCTCGAAATCCACGAGATGTGTATAGATCATGGTTGATGAGATTGATCGATGTCCCAGTATCTTCTTCACGTATAGCAGATCCTTCGTGTTATGATACGTCATTGTGACCTTCCAGTGCCGTAATGACTTGAAGTTAATGTTCAGTAAGCGTGGATTCTCCAGCTCACGAGCAATTCTTTGTCTGCTGACGTAGAAGAACCTGCAATAGCTCCGGTATTTGCTTGTCTCATAGTATCGGAACACGTAGCTACTTCTCCTACGTAGGCTGAATATCCGTGAAATCAGGTGCTTGGTTACCCTGAGTTTACGTGCACTCCCACCCTTCCTAGGATCATTGATAGTGATCCTGCACTCCTCTGAGTTGATGTCAATCCACTTGACCGCGAATGCTTCAGATGGTCTCGCTCCTGTTTCCTTGATGAGTTGGAGAAACGTTCCCTGACGATGAGATAAAGCATTGATGAGTTGGTCGATATCAGACTCCATTGGAACATACGGTAGCTTACGTTTTCTTCGATACCGTGGCATACTCCATTTGATACCGTGTTGAGTGCAGAACCGGTCATACATCGTGCATAGTTTCTCTTTGGTAGCATTGGTCACTGGTCTGAATGCTATGTTTTCCTTGATGTCCTCGGGGTTCATGAGGTTAGTGTCTTTAGCTAATGCCTTGAAACAGCCAGTTGTTCCGTAGATTGTTGATTCAGCATAACCATTCTTCTTAAGCCATAACGCATGCTGCTGAATCCTTACAAGTTGCTCCTCATACGATGGCTTGACAATATTGATCGCAGGTTCAATTCTCGCCGGTCCCACCAAATCAATAACCCGCGAGTCTTTGTCAATATTCATAACGCTGGACCAGATAACACAGGTTGTATATGAGGTACTAGTATTGTGTGCACGAGGCTCTGATAGTTCTATATTTGAGAGAGCACATTTACAGATAGATATTCGCCTTTCAGTATTTACGTATTAGAATGTTCAAAGTATGTTTTATTGCCCATGCACGAGACGCTGATCTAACCAAACATAGATCAGTAATTGAGACTGTCTCATATAGGCTCCACTCTGTAGTAGTGAGGAATCAAGGGGAGGCTGTTGAGGTAACGAGACAGCTGGTAGAGGAGGAAGGAGTCCAATCCATCTTGCTCTGTCCTGGGTTCACACATCAGAATGTAGCGGAGATTCAGGAAAAGGTTAGAGGAAAAGCTGGTGTGTTCGTTGCGAGGGGAGATGGTCCTAGTAGTCTTATTACGAGAAAAGCAAGAACAGGCAGATAAACCACGTATGCTTTCGTCACGCGCGCGTCAAGAGGAGTTCTCTGTACCCAGATTGAACTTTTCACTCAGTTGTTCAAGTATTCTTCTCCTGTTACGAATGAGCACGACAATACTCCCGGTAATAGGGAAGAGCACAATATAGTCCACTAAGGGCAGAAGCCCCGTTTTTCGCATTACCATAGTCCGTATTTGACCATTGACATTACCAATATCCCGCCATCCCTCAGACGTGTAGTCAAGTATCGCGTTCACGTTGGAAAGCCTCACAACACCCACATCTTTCGATGGACTGAAGTAAAACTCCCCCGTGAAGCCCACAGTAGAGCCCCCGTGACCCAACAAACCATGATTACAAACTTCAATCCCCATCCCGTAGCCATCCCTTTTCAGTTTGCGCAAAAAGTCACGGAGGAAAAACGAGGACCGCGTGTTGGTCAGCATGAGATCCACCGTCTCTCTTTCCAATATCTGAGTACCCTCAAAGATCCCATTGTTCATCAACGCCATCATAAGGTTCCCCATGTCACTGGCTGAGCTCCTAAGCATGTACCTACCGTTCCACACGGGGAGTGGGATGTTGGCGTCGTTCCCGTATTTGCGGGTGTGAGGGGTCGCGTGTTCATCCATGAACTCAAGGCTATCGAACCCGGTGTGGTCCATCTGCAGCGGCTTGAAAATATTCTCATCCATATAATCCTGGATAGACTGGCCCGTCACTCTCTCCAGGATGCACATCAGTATCTTGTAACCGTTGTTGGAGTAACTGTACTTGGTATCCGGCTCCCATATCCAGTGACTAGGTGAGTAAAGGCTTCCGTCTACATCTAGGTTCATTTTTAGCCACTCCTCAAGGGGGATACCAACTAAATCTTCCGGGAAACTCCTTGTCCATTCTGTAGGGTTATCGTCGCCCCAGTCATAAGCGAACTCTGATGGTAATGTTGCGTCCAGACCTGATCGGTGGGACAACAGCATCCTGATAGTTATTGCCGTATCAGGGTATCCTGGGTGCCTGATGCTGAAAGGCATATGCGTGTTCACGTCATCGTCGAGCCCGATCAATCCTTCATCGTTAAGCTGCAGTATCGAGACTGCCACGAACACTTTTTGTATTGAACCGACGAGGAAAACGGTGTCTTCATCGGTCTGTTCGCCGAATCCCTTGACCCATTTCTCGTCACCTGAGACCACGCACACCTGGAGGGAGGGTATATCCCCGGACTCCACGAGCCCAGATATATCATTGGTTAATGTCTCATCGAGTGAATCAATGTTAAAAGCCAGACAAATGGGAGAAAAAGAGCCAGCCACAATCAGAACCATCAAAAACAAGAACGATGCAGACTTTATGCGCCTCATCTAATAGTCTCAATCACGTTATCATCACCACAACATATCTCTTTTCCATAACACTTACTGCGAAATGTGTACTAATGTTACAGGGAGCCGGGGATAGTATCAGTATCCCAGTTTAACCTGGAGCCTGTTCAATTCTCGCCGGTCCCACCAAACCACTCACCCGCGAGTCTTTTTTGTGTTTCATGATGCTGGACACACACGCGTACATTATCAAATTACAAATAATTCATGATAAATGTTATAATGGCATAGGTTAAAGTTAATTGGGTTTAACATTGAATAAATTTGACAATTTAAAAGCTCCACTCATTGTCTCAGAACCTCCTGGACCCAAAGTACGTGAATTGTTGAAGTATACTGGACCGCTATTCCCAAAATACATTCAACCAATCATGGAAAAAGCAGAGGGAATTTTCATAGAAGATCCCGATGGTAACATATTCTTAGATTTTATCTCAGGACGATGTGTAGCAAACATCGGTCACAGTCATCCAGATTTCGTGAAAGCACTCCAAACCCAAATTACACTAGGCACCACTGGTATAACACAAAACATTCTAAGAATGATGATGAAACTTAACCAAGTTACCCCTGGAAAACAAGAAAAAATGATCTTCTGCGGACTCTCCGGATCAGCGATGAACGATATGGCTATAAAATTATCACGAAAACTTACGGGACGCCAAAATATCATAACCTTTGCAGGATCATATCACGGAACAACATATGGCGCATTATCCTTATCCTCTTACAAACAATCTATGTTCAAAGGATTTGGACCACTAGTGCCCGGTATTCACCAGATGCCATATCCAAACTGCTATAGATGTAACTTCAAATCAGAACATCCTGAATGTGGATTGGCTTGTCTAGATTATCTTGAGAACTTTGCATTGAAAAGCTATATTGCTCCAGAAGAAGTAGCTGCAATTATTTTTGAGCCGATTCAAGGGGACGCTGGCTGGATTGTACCTCCTGATGACTGGGTAATTAGATTGAAAGAAATCTGTGATAAGCATGGGATTTTACTTGTGGCTGAAGAAGTTCAAACCGGTTTTGGTCGAACTGGAAAATGGTTTGCGGTAGATCATTGGAACATTGTTCCAGATATTTTGCTTCTTGGAAAGAGTATAGGATGTGGTGTTCCAAATGCAGCAGCGGTGGTCAAGTCAAGCTTATTTGAAGGAAAAGGAATCGACAGCTCTGGATTATTAAATACTTTCAGTTATAACCCTTTAGCAGCAGCAGCAACAAGTGCAAATATAGAAATCATAGAGAAAGAAAACTTGGTGGACAATTCAGAAAAAATGGGAGATTACACGTTAAAACGGCTGAAAGAAATTCAAGAAGATTCTAGCATTATTGGGGATGTCCGTGGAAAAGGGCTTTTAATAGGAGCAGAAGTTGTAAAAGATAAAAAAACAAAACATCCAAGCATTGGTTTAGCGGATAAAATTGTTGAAGAATGTTTCAAAAAAGGTTTGTATTTAACACGTATGGGGGCGTTTGATACAGCTGTTCTTCGAATAGCACCTCCATTAATCATAAACAAGGAACAAATCGATTCTTCTCTTGAGATACTGGAAAACTCTATCCGTCTAGCTGAAAGCACTGGCTAATTCTACACTCTTTTTCTATTCTCTTATTGTACATTTCTATTGATACGTGGTGTCTACAACGAATCTATAGATCACTAGAGAAGCTATAACATGAAATGCACCAAGAGTCAAACTCATTAAGCCATAACCACTAAAGTGGAGCACTACTCCCCCAATGATTGATCCGAGAGCCGACCCAAGACTGGAGAAAGCCGAATCTACCGACATCATTGTGCCTCTGAAATCTGGAACCTGCTCCAGTTCGAGCGTGGTGAATGCTGTGACTCGCATCCCTACAAACCAACAGCTTAGCCACAAGAATAGTTGGGTGAGCCAGAAACTTGGCATGTTAGCAAAAGACATAGTGAAAATACCTGCAATTGCCGCCGTTATAACTGCTAATTTTTTCCTTCCAAACCTGTTCAGCAAACGTCCGCTAACTATGGCGCCCATCGTAAACAGAATACCCCCAATCAAGAGCATAATTGATGCATATCCAGACGAAAGGCCGAATCTTGTTCTGATATACGCCGTACTATAAAGTAAGATTGCCTGCCATGATGCATTAGCTAAGACCACAACCACCAATGCAGCAACAGCAGATTTGTTTTTACGGATAGCCTTGAAACCTATTAGATAATCTTTACCTCCGTCTATTTTCTGATCTCCCCCTATTTTCGAGGGTAAGGAGTAGATAGATAGGATGAGGCTAAGAAGAAAAAGAGGAAAAGCATATCCTAGAAAGGCCAAGCGCCATCCAAAGAGTTCCGCAACATAGCCTATGATAACTGCCCCGATGATGAAGGATATGGAACTGGAGGCCATTAGATATCCGAGAACGCTTCCACGTTTCTCTGGGGCGTAAAGATCTGTTACAATGGTCATATTCATTGGGAGCACCATAGCGCCACCAATGCCTGTTAATGAATAAAGAATGAGCATTATCGAATAGTTTGGAGATAACCCACAACCTAATGTTGCTATATTGTAAGACAAGAGTCCCAATAAGATCAACTTCTTGTGATTGTATTTGACGCTAAGAATTCCCATGAGAAGTGCGAAGATAACGGCTACAACGGATGAGACTGCTTGTATTTGTCCCATTATTCCAACTGAGCGGTTAAAATCGAGTCCTATGTCGATAAGTAGGAGTCCGAGAATGGCTCCGGGAGAGGCTGTAGCAAAACGGGATAATATTAAGGTAAAAAGAACTATTCTTTCAGGAGAAGTAGTATCATTTGATTCGTTTTGTTTACCCATATTTTTCACTTAAATTATAATAATAAGTTACTATCTTCTAAAAATTAATAAAATTATCTATACGTAGCGCGTGCGCAATCCACTGTCACACCCCACCCCTATTGGACCAGTCTAGTTGGCCCATCCACCATGGAATCTAAGTTCTCTGAGGGTTCGAAATGGACCCTACGAAGATTTGGATGTACCCTAGAAAGAAAGTTAAAACCCTCACCATACTTCGAAATAATAAAAAAAAGAATGGAGTTGAGTATCAGTTACTGTGGTTTACTATAGATTTCATACTCGCCATGAGTCATTTTGCCGTAATCTCTCGACCTATCCCAGTTCTGATTCATATTGTACAGTCCTCGAATATCATCCATCTTTAAGATGTAGGTAAAGTGATACTTTGCATTCCAAGGAATCACTCTCCCTTTATACTCGACTCCTTCTGTCTTTTCGCATGCTTTTTTGTATGCCTCATCGAGTTCTTTCAGTTCCTTATCAGTTCCAGCCCAGTCAATGTGTATTAATACCATCAATTCTTGTTCACCTTCCCTTTTGTCTCCTCTAGGTGGGAAAAAATTACCGCGTTTAAGACCGGACGAAGAAGTAAAGGGTTAAGATCAGAATGCGCGCTTGTCCGATAATCCCATTAATATTTACAATAAACGTAATCGCATTACATCCTTACATGTAAAAAACGTTCTCACTAGCGGTGATTAAGATCTCGAGTTCAATTCTCGCCGGTCCCACCAAACCACTCACCCGCGAGTCTTTGCTGTTCTTCATAGCACTGGACCAGACGATATAGGTTGTATATGAGGTACTAGGGTTGTTGATTACACTGTAAGAATAGATGTGTCACGCGTGCGCAAGTGCATGAGATATTTTATCACAAAGGAGAACTTACTTACCCACATTACACTGGAAATTTGTGGTATATTTGAGTTTGACATCTTTCAGAAAGTATCTAAAAAGAAAAGGGAAAAAAGACTCAGTTATAGAACGAAACATCAACACAGTTGAATCATTTTATTCATTCATTTCCTCTAAAATGGAAACTCAAACCTCAAATGAAGACATACATAGATACGTTAAGATAATAGAAAATGAGGGCAAATCAGCGAAAGGTTTCCTTTACGTGATGATGAATTATTTTCAGTATCGTAACGACCGAGAACTTTACTTATACACAGCTAAACTTAGAGAAGAAAGAACAAGCAAAACTCGGAGAAAGTTCCAGATAAAAGATTTCCTCGGGATCAGCAAAGAAGCAATTGAAAAACTGAGATCTATTGGAATAAAGGATGTTGATCAGATGCTTGAACAAGGTAGGACAAGAGAACAGCGGAACCAGTTGGCTCTCATCATAAAGGTTCCTGAGGATGTAATTCTTGAATTAGTGAATCTATCTGACCTTACAAGAATGGGTTATGTCAAGCGAAAATTATCAAGATTGTACTATGAAGCCGGTATACGTTCTCCAAGTCAAGTATCTAAATACGAACCTAATGAGTTATATGAGCATTTCAAAGCGTATGTGGAAGAAACGGGTTGGGAAGGAATGATCCCAAACCGTAAAGACTTGGAACACAACATTAAAAATGCAAGAAAACTACCTGTCAAGGTAGAATACTGAAACTTCTCAATCACATCTTATGCTTCATCTACTATTCGCATACGCATCTCAATTCTTGCCGGTCCCACCAAATCAATAACCCGCGAGTCTTTCTCGTGTTTCATGTTGCTGGACTGGATGCTGGAAGTAATATTTGAGGTACTAGGGTATCATCAAACTTCACTATACAGAAAATTATAATCTCAGCTTGCATTAGTTCCTATTGATAATGTGTACGCTTAACTCTCCTATGTCCCGTTTTATCGAAAGCATGAAAATTGATTACGAAAAATGGCACGACGGCATCGGATATGACATAGAAGCACTCGCAATCCTAAATACACCAAAGGCACGTTCAACAATCCTAACCTCATTACTTGGCGGTAATAATGAAGTAAATATGGCTGTTCTCCGTTTTGCTCCAGAACTAGTAAGCAATCAATCCAAGACTAGGGTGATAGTTGAAGCATTAAAATCTGCAAGTTTCTTTGATGGATTTTCACTTACTCTGAATATGGTTAGGGGATATCATCCTAAAGAAGTTGTAAGCGAGTTGTTTCATGGGTTAATTAGTCGTGAGGGTGGAGTAGCTGTGCATTTTGCAGCTATGTTGTTTTATATCTATGGCAAAGCTGAGACGGTTTTTGATGAAGAACATCGAGATTTCTTTCTTAAATTCAATACATCAAATTTATCTGATCGTAATATTGTTTTCCAAGAGTTATGTGATAAAATTGATGTTGATTATAGCGAATATTTCAAAGATAACAGTATAAATAATAAATGAGTTCAATTCTCGCCGGTCTCACCAAACCAATAACCCACGAGTTCTTGTTTTGTTCTATGTTTCTGGATTGTCCGTACTAGCCTTGGCAATAAATCGGGAAATTCAATATGCTTGTTACATGAAACTAGAAAATTAATTTTACACTTACTTGTAAACCAGTGTGAAAATCCCTCCCTTCGCGTGTGCGCCTAAGCAAATAAAAAGTTTCATGACTACACCTTTTATTTCCTAAACTTGTAAAAAAGTTACTTGCTTACCAGTAAAAATGTGTTCGATCCCCATTGGGAGACCAGGGCTTCCTTGGGAATGGCATCAATGTCATAAAAAAGACCATTATGATGTACCCTGCAAACTTGAGGGCATTATCAATACTGGCACCAGGTTATCCAGATAATCGTGTAGAACTCATGGAGAGTTTGTTACGAGATTGGTACAGTCCATGTTCATTATCGATAATATTTGGGTCGTAATTACGAACCAAAAAATAGTTCTGTTCCCAAAAAGACAGCAAATTATTAACATGGATCAAGCAGAGATAAAGTGATACATTTGAGGTTTTTAGTGACCGGCGGGGCGGGGTTTATTGGTTCGAACCTGGCTGAGGCGTTACTTGATTTGGGGGAGGTACTGGTCGTTGATGATCTCTCAACAGGGAACCAGACAAACATTGACTCACTCATCGAGAATAGCCTGTGTTTTCATGAAGTAAATATTCTTGATTACGAAAAAATGGTAAAAGTGACACACGGTGTTGATGTTATTTTTCATCACGCCGCCTTGGCCAGTGTCAGTGGCTCCATCGAAAATCCTGCAAAGTCTAACGCTGTGAACGTCACAGGGACCCTGAGCGTATTAGAAGCTGCACGAAAGAACAATGTAAAGAAGGTTGTTTTTGCTTCCTCTTCATCAGTCTACGGAGATACCTTACAGCTACCGGTACATGAACAGATAAAACCATGTCCATTATCGCCATACGCTGTTAGCAAACTGGCGGCTGAACATTATTGCCGAGTATATTCACACATCTATGGGCTCCCAACAGTTTGTCTACGATATTTTAACGTATACGGGCCCAGACAAGACCCTGCCTCAGAGTATTCTGCAGTAATCCCCCTGTTCATATCCCTAGTTTTAGAAGAGAAATCTCCTACGATATTTGGGGATGGCTCGACTACACGGGACTTTGTCTATGTGAAGGATATAGTTCACGCTAACATCCAATGTATAAAAACTGGTGTGGAGGGTGTGTTCAATGTGGCTTGTGGTAGGCAAACAAGTCTCAACGAACTCGCGTACTTGATAATGAAAAAGGTCGGAAAAAAGGTTGACATAATCTATGGACCAAAGCGTCGTGGAGATGTAGAGCACTCTCTTGCCGATATAACTGAAGCAACTGACAAGCTTGGATTCAAGCCCGAGTATGATATTGAAAAAGGGCTAGGCGAGACAATAGAATGGTACAAGAAAAACTTGAACCCTGTGAACTAGAGCGCGCTCAATGCATCAGGACTTGTGCCTACGCGCGCATGATATTAAGTATTTATTGAAAGAAATGTTATATAAAATAGGTTATATGAGGTATAATTATGCCCAAAGTCCACTTCACAGTAACTCCAGTAGAGGAAAAACCGAAAAGGAAGCTATATAGACCAAAAGGGGTAAGCAAGTATGCCCCAATCATAGACGCTTTTTTAGAGTCAGAACATAAACTAGTCAAAGTAGAAAACACAGGAAAAGAGGCTAATTACCTGAGTTATCAACTCAAAAAGATGTGCAAACAACGGAGTCTAGACTCAGTTACGGTATCTGTTAGGAATAAAGAAGCGTATTTAGAAAAAACATACTGATAAGTAAACTAGATTTGTGCCAAACACTCATCCATTAACTCATCACACATCACCGCGCGCGCCCATTCTAGGACATCTGATTAGCTTCAACAGGAAAACAGTTACGTCTCTTCTCATTCACGGATTACGCGCGAAACAATCAAAGGGAATTCAAATGTGCTGAACATTTCCTGTTCTTGCACCTACAACTGATCGGGCCGTTAGAGTAATAGCATCTATGCTGTTATGCTTAGCCGTCCAACCCTGAGCCATTAATTTGGATACATCTAATTGCATTATCTTGACGTCTCCTTTCCAGCCTCTACCGCCATCTACACCCCCAGTGGTCCGAATTACTGCATCTGGGTTTCCTGTCTCTTGTTTAACAATTTCAGCGATCTCCATCACATTGGCACGGTCCATTGAACCAATGTTAAACACAGAAACCTGACACGTTGATTCATTACCCCTCAATACGCCATCAACACAGTCATCCACATACAGGTAAGACTTTGATTGAGTCCCGTCCCCTAAAACCTCAAGCGTCCCAGGATCCTCCATCAGCTTACCCACGAAATCCCAGATAACCCCATGATTACTCCTAGGTCCAACAACGTTAGCGAACCTGTAGATCATTGCCTTAAAGTTATACATCGAAGCATAAGCTGAAATTAAACTTTCACAAGCCAACTTGGATGCTCCGTACAACGAAATAGGCAATAAGGGACCAATATTCTCAGATGTAGGAAAAACCTTTGTTTCACCATAAACGGTTGAAGAGGAAGCGAACGCCAAGAGTTCAACCTCCCCCCGAGCTCTTATCTCCTCAAGAAGATTATACGTGGCCTCAATGTTCTGTTTAAAATGTTGTTCTGGGCTAGCCTTTTTAGCCTGCACCTCGGGGTTAGCGGCAAAATGATAAACGGCGTTACATCCCTCAATAGCCTTGTTCACTTCATCACGATTTAGCAAATCACCTTTCACAAACTCAAAGTTAGAATCATTAATCCATTTATTCAGCGTATTCATAGAACCTGAGGTAAGATTATCAAAAACCCTAACAGTTTTCCCATCTCTCATCAATCTATCAACAATATGACTGCCAATAAAACCGGCTCCACCTGTAACCAGGGTGCTCATGCGTTTCTATAAAAAAAGAAGTGATATAAGGATAATGAAATAAAAGCTCTCACACGTACGCGCAAAGGTTTCATAACCTCTTTTTTATATATAGAGCGCGCGCGCCGTTTAATTAATCTAGTTTATTCCTCCACATTGCTTAAATCAGATAAAATTTATCCAAAAATGGATCTTGGGACAACAAGTTCACATTTGTTCAACGATTATGAGTTGATGGACCTTGATCCAATTCTCAAATAAATGGTTGAGCGCGCGGGTATGTTGGTTTAGAAATACTAATTACCCATCACTGTAGTATTCTGATACTAGATTGGGGTTTCTGAGAAATATTTTTAAGGATAGGGTTCCATGGAAACTGCTTTCCCTCGTCCTTGTTTTTTCCATAATTCTTGTTGTGAGTAATCTGTTTTTGAAAAGTGTTGGACATGATTTCGTTAATTCTAGTGTAAATGGTGTTGAATCATTTCTAAATGTTTGGTCTGTTGTTCACCTTGTTTT
>Ga0255376_1007_pt1 | contig 16884 bp, 16 predicted proteins | sample ANMaggSeSYBR01C3_FD_182095 | JGI IMG/M metagenome (GOLD analysis project Ga0255376, IMG submission 182095) | Sediment cell enrichment communities from methane seep in Santa Monica Basin, California, United Staets - ANME aggregate JGI... | ecosystem: Environmental > Aquatic > Marine > Cold seeps >...
CTTACCTTCAAGAACTAAATGAAAAATCAGATAGATATTCATGGTTTAAAGGTGGTGGAGGAAATGGAGAATGTTAAATGAAATTTAATTTTCATGGAAAAGAATATGATAGTGAAAAACTATCTAACAATGGAAAAATTTGTTTAGCTAGACTACAACATATAAAATCTAAAAAAGATCAATTGTCTGTTGAGTTTGGAGAAATGGATATTCTTGACAAACACTACGTTGAACAATTAAAAAAAGAACTACCTAAAGAAGAAGAAAAAGTAAAAGCAAATGTCATGTAATAATGTCAATATATCTGGATCCGCACCAGGATCAGGTGATATAGATTTTTATCTTGCAGTTGCTAAAGGTGATTTTACAGGTTATTCAAAAGTTTCTAAATTTGGCAGAAACCCCGGTGTAAAGTCTGCAGACTATGAATCTATTTGGGATGGTAGTAATTTATATCCATGGCCAACTGCTGCTGAAACTTTAAATGTAGTAAGTGATGATACTGATGATTCATCTTCTGGCACAGGTGCAAGAACAGTGGAGATAGCAGGACTAAACTCTAGTTGGGCTGTTATAACTGAAACAGTTACCATGAATGGCACAACTAATGTTACAACAACCAATTCTTTTTTAAGAGTACATAGAGCGAGAGTAGTGACTGCTGGATCAACGGGAACTAATGAAGGTACAATAACTTTTACAAATACATCATCATCAAATGTAATAGCACAAATAAGTGTAGACAATTCTGGTTTTGGTCAAACTTTAATGGCAATATACACCATACCTGCAGGCAAATCAGGTTATTTAATTAGTTTAGATTTTTCTTCTTCAAAAGATAATGAACATACTTTTAGATTACTAACTAGAGATAATACAGTTACAGATGCAGCATGGAACACAAAAGAGTTTGCAAATGCCAGAGGAGGCTTTAATCAATTTAGAAAGTATGGTATTAATAAATACACAGAAAAAACAGATTTAGATTTTCAAGCAATAGCATCTGCATCATCAGCTGCTTCGGGAGGTTTTGAGTTAATACTCATAGATAATTAATGTCTAATAAATATAAAAACGCATTTTATACGCCAAGTGCAATTAATACACAGGATGTTGTTTATATATGTCCAGCTCAAACAACTACTATATTTCAAACGTTGCAATTAACTAATACAAGTGGTAATAAGAATGTAACAGTTAGGATTAACGATGCCTCATCTAATACAGGATTTATCATAGCCTATGCTGAAATTACTGGACCTACTATTTGCAACCTTTTAAAAGGCTCTATTGTGTTAGAAGAAGGAGACACATTAACTATTGAAACCACTGCTACATCTGGTATAAGTGGTACTTCAGCTTTATTAGAAACAACTAGAGTTTATATAGCTGAAGGTGGACCAGCACCGGGACCAGGAGGAGGATAATGTTTAAAGAAGAAGCTGAAGTATCTTACACAATAATTAATGGTAAAAAAGTACCAGTGGTTAAATGTGAAACAGAAGTAGTATTAAGAAATACACAAACTAATTATGAGTATAATTCAGATAAAGAAGCAGAAAACGATATTGCTAATCCTGAAACAGATACTCAACAAGAACATATAACAAGATCATTAAAAATTAAAGTAGCAGCTATGCCACCACTTAGCGCTGCATCGGACGAATAACTATGACAATTTCAAGAATGCAACAACCAAGACAACAATACGGATTAGGTAGTATTGTAAAAAAAGCTGTCAAGGGTGTAAGTAAAGGAATTAAAAAATTTGCTAAATCTGATATAGGTAAAATGGCTATAATGGCCGGAATAGGTTTTGGCATACCAGGAACTTCTATAGGAGGTTTATTTGGTAGATCTGCAACAGGTATGTTTGGAGGAGCTAAAGGACTTTTAGGTGGATATGGTTTTAAACCAAGCATGTTAAATGCTGCTTCTAAACTAGGTTTGGGAACTTTTGAAAACGTTGGGGGTAATAGAATATTTCAATCTAAAGGATTATTAAAAGGATTAACAAGTGGTCAAGCAGCTTTAGGTATTGGAGCGGCTAGTACACTTGCAGGTATATTAGCTTCTGATGCAGATATGACAGAAGAAGAAGCTGAACAATTAAAACAAGATCCAGTTGCTCTAAAAAATTATTTAACTTTATATTATTCAAATTTAAATCCTAACGCTTCTAAAGAAGAAGTAGAATCATTTGTTAGAACAAATATGTATGCAGATGGTGGAAGAGTAAATTATGGAATGGGTTCTAATCCAGGTATAAAAGCTCCAAGAGCTTCTATGATAGCATCACCACACACTGGAAATATGCAAGCTCCAGGTAGAGTTCCTCCTTCTATGAGATCTTCTCAATTAGGTTCTCCGCAAGGTGGAACTTCTTTATATGGAGATGTATTAGAGTATTTAAAAAGACAAGGTAAAAATGCGCCGCAAAGAATTTCACCAGAAGAAATACCGGGAACAGCTAGGCCTTTTATGCCTTATGGCGGAGGATCGTTTAATCCAGGTGGGGGAGCGATTAATACTCCAATGCCTCCTGTAGGTGGGGGTCCAGGAACTGGTATGTTACAACCACCGTCATCACCGGCACCATCACCGGCACCATCACTTCCAAATAATATGCCTCCGGCTATAAAAGAAGTAGATCCTTTACTAAAAGAACTTTATGAAAGAAATTATGATGCTCACAAAAATGTTATTGCTAAGGCAGCAAAAGGAGATTTATCTTACGTTCCTCATGGTGATATAGTAGATTTATTTAGAAGAGGAAGTTTAGGAACAGAAGATATGAGTGATGCTGAAGTTAGGGATGCTATGTCTAAAATAAGAGATTCACAAATTTATATTGAGCGTATTAATGGAACTCCAGTTTATAAAGAAAGAGAAATAGATTTTGGTCTATATGTACCTACTTTAACTGAATATTTGTTAGATAAAGGTGAAATCAAAACTGATGCCAAAAGTTTACAAGACGTTGAAAACTATAAGTTTAAAGATTATGACGACATGCTAGATTCCGTGGGTTCCCGTAATCAATATGAAAAACAATTAAGAACAGGAAAAGGTACAATTGTTCCATATGCCATGGACATTTTTAAAAAATATAAAGAAAGAACAGGATATGCTATGGGTAGCCCAGAACAAAACGCGATGCAGGCAGCAGGCATCATGGATCTACCTTTAAATAAAAATAAAGCAGGGGTAACGGAGCTAGATTTAAGAAAAAGTGGTGGATTTATTCCTCCAGTTGGTGTAAAAGAAAAAGCAGATGACATTCCTGCAATGTTATCAAATAATGAATTCGTATTTACAGCAGACGCTGTAAGGGGTATGGGTGACGGTAATGTCAACAAAGGAGCACAACGTATGTACGACATGATGAAAAAATTAGAAGAAGGTGGTAGAGTATAATGGCTGAAGTAACAACAACACGAGTATTACCACCAGTAGAATTAGAAGCGGCTTCAAAAACATTTTTAAATCAATTATCAGGAGCAGCTGGTAAATATGGAGCTGCTGATCTTTCAAAAGCATTCGGACAAGATTTTGTTGCTCAAATGGATCCTCTACAGTTAGAGGCGATGAAACAAGCAACTGCTGGTATTGGATCTTATGAACCATTTTTACAAGCGGCACAAGCTGCTACAGGACCACAAGCTTATCAAGCTTACATGTCTCCATATCAAAAAGATGTTATTGATACAACTTTAGCAGATTTTGATCTTCAAGCACAAAAAGGAATGGGTGCTATTGCTGATAAAGCTATTGGAGCAGGAGCATTTGGTGGAGCAAGAGAGGGTGTTGCACAAGCTGAATACATGGCAGGTTCAGATAGAAACAGAGCTGCACTACAAGCAGGATTATTACAACAAGGTTTTGGCCAAGCTCAACAATCAGCGCAACAACAATTTCAAAATCAAATGGGTCTTGCAACAGGACAACAAGGTTTACTAGGGAGACAGATTTCAGGGCTTTCAACATTAGGAGCTGGAGCTCAAGCACAAAAACAAGCGGACCTATCTGCTGAACAACAATTAGCTCAACAACAATTAATGCAACCTTTAACTGCTGCACAAGCTTATGGTTCAGGTATAACAGGTTTAATTGCAGGATATCCTGGTCAAACCACTCAAACTACTGCACCTAGTGCACCAACTCCAGGTGGCATGCAAACAGCATTAAGTACAGCTTCAACACTAGCAGGTATTTACGGAGCATTAAGATAATGAGTAGAGTATTTAGAAGACCAATGTTTAGAGGTGGTTCTACTAATATGAATGGTATTATGTCTGATATTGAAGATAGGGAAAACTATGCAGAGGGTACTGCTTCTGAAAGATATGCAGAAATATTTAAAAAATATTCACAACCAGCTATGGATCCATTATCTAAATTATTAATTCAAGGTGGTTTAAGAGGACTTTCTGAAACAAGAGGTGGTGGAACTTTAGCTAATATGGCATTAGCTTTTGAAAAACCTACAGAACAATTAATGTCAGATTTACAACAAAGAAAAAATGCTGAAAGAGATATGGCATTGGCCGGTTTAGGTATGGATATTGAAGATGAACGAGCTAGAGCAGCTAGAATACAAAAAGTTAAAGATATACAAGATAAACAAGAATTTGAGAGAAAACAATTAGAGAGAAAAATACAAGGAAAAAAAAATAAAGAAACTTATAATGCTCAATTATATGAAACTCAAGTTGAAAAAATGAGAGATAATTTAGTAAGTGCTGCAAAAGAGAGAATTATTTCTAAATTTAAAGGTGGTAGAGCTGACGATATATCTAGAAAAACTACAGATTTTATAATGCAGGCTCCAGAAAATATTAAATATGATTTAGTAGAAATAGATTACATAGATGTGGGTAAAGGAAAAGAAACAAATTTTGTACCTGATTTAAGTAATGTACAACAAGATCAAATTTTTTATGATGCAACTATGGGCCAATGGAAAAAAAGAATAAGTGTTGGTAATGGTAAACTAGATTTTATAACATTAGATCCTTATAATAATTATCAGCCGATTGACATAGATCAAGATTAGGAGAAAGAATGGCTTTTGATCCATACGATCCTAGAAATAACCCCACTCTTAAAGGTGGTTTAAATCAACGAAAAGAACCTAACGAAATAGATATAAATAAAAATTTATATACTGGTATTGATGAAACTGATATTCAATTACCAGACGCTGAAGAAAATAATGAAGTAAGCGGAGCTACTGCTTTTACAGCAGGTTTAGCATCAGGTGTTATTAAAGTAGGTGAAGGAGTTGTATCATTAGGTGCAGAGTTAATTGATTTAGGTGTAGATACAAATACTGCAGCATCTGTTGAACAATTTTTTGATGATTTAAATCCTTTTGAAGAAATAGCAGAAGAAAGAGCAGTTGGAAGATTAACAGAAGCTTTTGTTCAAATAGCTATACCAGGTGGTGCAGGTGCAAAAGCAGCTACAATGGCAGCTAAAGCTCTAAAAGCAAAAAGAGCGGGTAAATATTTAAATTTTAAAAGTAAAAATTTTAAACAAGGTTTAGATAAAGCAAAACAGTTAAATAAATTATCTGGCAAACAAAGATTTTCAGCAATAGTTGCAGGTGGTGCAGCCGGAGAAACATTAGTAGCTGATGTAGAAAAAATAGGAACATTTGGAGATTTGTTTGAAGGAGGTCCTACTGAATTAGATAGAGAAATATCTGAGGATCCTTCAGAAGATGCATCAAGAAAACTTATGAACAGAGTTAAGTTTGGTTCAGAGTCAATACTACTTACACCATTTGTATATGGTGTTGGAGCTGGTGCTAAAGCATTAGCTAAAAGAGGAAAAGAATTAGCTTACAGCAGTTCAAAAATAGAAAGAGGACTAGATAAATTAGGAAGTATATTTAGATTTAGAGGCACTAAGCCAGAACAGATTGCTGCAGCAAAACAAACACAAAAAGCTAGAGGTATGAGAGATACTAATTTTTCCGAAGAAATGGTATCTAGAATAGATACTGAAGTTGATAAAGTATTTCCTGAATTTAGAAAATTTTTTAATGCATCTTCTGTTGCAGAAAGAAAAAAGTTTTTAAAATTATTAGATGAAACTTTATTTGAAGGAGATTTAACAGCTCCAATAGATAGTAGTTTATCAAATTTAGTAGAAAAAAAGGTAGTTAAAAAACTAGGAAAAGAAAAAGGAATAGACGTTTCTAATAATCTACTTAAAAGTATAACCAAAACTAGAAATGAATTTAATAATTTGTTGGAAATAACCGCAGCGGGTCCAGGTGCTAAGGTAGATTTACCAACAGGTGTTACCAAAGATTTAAGAAAGATAATGGGTAACAGAGTTAAAAATTATATTGGTAATACATTTGAAATATTTGAGGATGCAGAAGCAGGTTTCTTTTCTAAATATAAACCAACTCAAGATTCTATAGATAATGCCAAAGCTTTATTTATAAGATATGCAGCTAAAAATAAAAATCCTATTACTGAATTAGAAGCAGAGGGTATGGTTAACGATATTATAAAACAAGTTAGAAAGATGGATCCAAGAAAAGATACTCTTCCTACATTTGCATATCAAAATTTATCTAAAGCTGCAGATGATGCAACTGGTCTAAAAACATTTGCACAAACTTTAACAAAAGATTTACCTGGTGGTAAAAAAGAATTACAAGTAATTGGTAAAGGATCAAAAGTATTTAGAGAATTGTTTGGTGAGATTGAAGATGCAAGACACTCAATCTTTGAAGGTATGAATAGATTATCTACTATTGCTAGAAAAAATCAATTGTTTGATGAAATATTAGATACAGATGATGCAATGAAAGCAGTAGCTAAATCAGATACACCATTAGGTCAAAGAGGATTTTTTCACGGTAGTCCACTAATTGCAAAAAGAGCTTTTGGACCTGAAGCAGATATTGTACCGATGGATGATTATGTAAAAGAATATTTTAAAGATGGTGTACTAATTAATAGATTAGCTAATACATATACTACAAGAGAAATAGCAGAAGGATTTACTAATGTAAGTAATATTCAAAACTGGATGAGAGGTGAAGCCGAAGGTCAAGGTGCATTAGGTAAAACTTTTTCTTGGGCATGGCGTAACTTATTACTAACACCTAAAGCAGGTGCACAATATGCAAAAACAATTTTGTCTATACCAACACATATAAGAAATTTTTTAAGTTCTAGCGCATTTGCACTTGCAAATGGAACTGTAGGACCGGGATTTGGAAAAGCTATGGTCAGAGCTTTTGGTAGTCTTCAAGTTGGTGGACCTAGAAAACCTATCTCACAAGAAAAATACAGAGAATATCTAGAGTTAGGTATAACTAATACAAACGTAAGACTCGGAGATCTTCGAAATCTAATGAAAGACGTTAGATTTGGTGAAGGTAATATTGCAACTGATAGTATTTTAAAACCTATGATTAATTCTTTAGGTAAAAAAACATCTAGAGGAATTAAAAAAGGCGCGAAGTTTATGCAAGATATGTATGTAGCCGAAGATGATATTTGGAAAATTGTAGGATATGAAACTCAATTACTTCAAAGAGGTAATGCATATAAAAAAGCAGGTGTTAAAATATCTGATGATGCACTTAAAAAAGAAGTAGCACAAATAGTACAAGATACTATTCCAAACTATGCTAAGGTTGGTGAGTTTGTAAGAGCAGCTCGTATGTCTCCTTTTGGTAACTTTATGTCTTGGCCATCAGAAGTATTTAGAACAGGTACAGGTATCTTTAGACAAATAATAAAAGATATGAAGGATCCTTTAACAGGTAAAATAAATCCTATTACTAGTAAAAATCCCATGAAAGGTTTGGCTATGAAAAGATTAATTGGAACTACATTTGCAATGAGTGCAATACCTTATGGATTAATTAAAGGATCACAAGCAATGTTTGGTGTATCTAACGAAGAAGCCGATGCCGCTAATGACTTTGTTGCGCCGTGGGCAAAAGATTCACAGAAAATTTATATAAAAGATCCTGAAACAGATGAACTATATTATATAAACTGGTCTCAAAATAATGTATATGACACTTTAACGAGACCCTTTCAGACTGTGCTTAGAAGTATTCAAGAAGGTGTGGAAGATGAGGAAGTTTTATTAAAAGGTTTTGTTCAAGGTATTGCAGAAGCTGCCGGTCAAACTGCATCACCATTTATATCTGAATCTATTTATACAGAAGCATTTATGGATATATGGTTTAGAGAAGGAAGAACTAGAGAGGGAAATCAATTATATAATGAACAAACACCTGAATCTGAAAAAATTGCAACTATTATGCAACACTTAGGTAAAACATTATTACCTACTACTGCTCCTTTTGAAAGAACTATAAAAGGATTTACAGGTGAACCAGGAAGAGGGGGTGAAATATATGAAGTACCAAAAGAACTTGCTGGTGTGTTTGGTTTTAGACCTATAAAAGTTGATCCAGAAAAATCATTAGGATTTAAAATGTTTGAATATCAAAGAGGTATTTCTAATTCTAGAAAACTATTTACAGGTGAAATTGATCCAACGGATATGAAAACACCAGAAGATGTAATTAAAAGATATTTTGTAGCTAATAAACAAACGTTTGATGTTAAAAAGAAAATGTTACGCAGCATTAATAATGCAAAATCTTTAGGTATTAAGGATAATAAAATTTTTGAACTATTTGATAAAAGAGGATTAGGTTCTACATATAATGAATTAACTTCTGGGGAGTTTAAACCTTTTTATCCTTCTAAAAAAATTATAGAAAGATTTGATGATCTAGCAAGTGAAATAGATATAAAAAGTGTATTTGATCAAGCTGAAAGCACTATTGATAAAATGGAAGATAGTATGTATAGATTAAATCTATATCAAGATTGGAATTTAAACCTAGAAGATTTTTTACCTGATACAGAACCTCAAGGCCAATCAGCATTACCACCTACACCAATGCCTAACGCTCAAGTAGTTCAGGCTGCGGCTATGCCGGCAGCAGGAGTCATGAATCAGGGATTGACGCCAACAGAGAATGCTTTATTATCTGAAGAAGAAAAACAAATTACTTTAAGAAACAGAGGATTGGCATAATGCCTAGAAATAACACTGCTTTAGATAGAATAGAATCACACGAAAAACTTTGTCGTATTATGCAAAAACAAACTCATCAAAAAATTTCAGCTATAGAAACAGATATTAAAGAAATTAAAAATCATATGCGTTATGCAATGACTGCCTTAGTTGGTGGTATGTTTGCTATAATAGTTATACTATTCGAGAAGCTTTAATTATTTTGGGAGGTTTGGCACTCAGCTGCCGGGATTGATTATAGTGGGGACTATAATCGCTATATCCATTCTCTAAAATCTTCATCCATTATTTTATTTGCAATATTAACCTTGCTACGTAAAGCTTTTACAATTCTTTCATCAATAGTATCTTGAGTCATTATATCAATGTAAGTCATTTTTTTTGTTTGACCTATACGATCAATACGTGCTTCTGATTGTTGACGTTTTTCTAGATCATAACCATTTGAAAAATAAATCATATTACTACCTGCAGTTAGTGTAATACCATATCCACCGGTGTGTGTAGTTCCTACAAAAAATCTACACTTATCATCATTTTGAAATTTTTTAATGTTTGCTGATCTAGCATCAGTATCGGTTGCACCGTAGTAATCTACAACAGATTCATCACCATATACTTTTTTAATTTCTTTAATTATTCTTCTTACATCATGTGTGTAGTGAGACCAGATAATAGTTTTGCCTTCTACATTTTCAAGTATGTTCATTAATTCACCAAGCCTACTACAAGGTAAATCTTTTATAGTACCATCATCAGCAGTAAAATGTCCACAAGTAATTTGATGCAGTCGCATTAATTGTGTCATAACAGTAGCTGAAGATTGCATCTTACCATCTAAAAAAGCTATTGCTTCTTTTTTCATTTGATCATATACTTTCTTCTGCTCTTTTGTAAGTTCAACATAATGCTTGACATAACTTTTTTCAGGTAAATCTAAACAATCATCTTTTAATATTCTTTTAGAAAAAGGTTTTATTTTTTCAGACAACTCACCAAGATTTTTGTACCCCACAACTATTTCTACTTGACGACCATTAACTTGAATTTTTTTACAGATAGAATATCTAGCACGAAACGTGTAGTATGATTGATGGTCCAGGAGCCAGGGATCAAGAAACTGGCACTGACTAAATAAATCTAGCGGTGACTTTGTTACAGGAGAACCTGTAAGTATTCTTCGATATTTACAATGACTAGTTAGTTTTAATATATTTTTAGTTCTATTTGACGTAGGTGTTTTAATAGTAGTAGATTCATCAATAGCAACCATTGATTTAGGATGTGCAGATAAAAATTTGTATGCAAATTCTGCACCATTACCTGAAGAAAAAGATTCTACATTCATAATTAAAATGTTTAAATGGGTACCTGTTTTAAACAAAGTATTTAATATTAACTGTTGTTTTTTTGATTTATCTGAAGTTTTCCAAAGGACTATATTTTTTTCTATATGATCTGGTAAGTGAGTCGGTATTTCAGAGTCATACCAGTTTTTGTAAACACCTTTAGGTGCTATCAATAATAAAGCATTTATTAGTCCTTTATCATACAAAACAGCTGCATTATCTAGCAATACCTTAGATTTACCTGTACCCATTTCCATAAAATAGGCAAAGTTTTCTTTATCCCAAGATGTTTCTAATGCATCTAATTGATGGCCATACGGCTTAGTTTTAAATTTATAGTTCATAATTTGCTTTTTCTTTCTAATTTGTTATATAGTATACAAAAGAATAAAAGTCAATGAGCAAAGTTTATTTAGTACAAGACATACCTGTCGATAGAGAAACCGGACAACCCAAATATAATGTAATGGGTGCACAAAAATATGGTGACATTACAGTTATGCTTCCGGCAAAAGCTCAAATGATTTTTTCTCCTGGTCCTTTAATTTTTCAAATAAGAGATAAATTAAAAAATTTTACACCTGATGATTATTTATTATTATCTGGCGATCCTGCAATTATTGGAGTGACATGTTCAATAGTTTCTGATATGACTAACGGCAAATATAAGTTGTTGAAATGGGACAGACAGGAAAAAACATACTATCCAATAGAAATAAATATTTTTCAAAACTAGTTGACAATATAAAATTATCCTATATATACCTTTTACGAAAGGAAATATTATGAATATAAATTTAAGACAGGATGCACCTGATCAAACAGATAAAGTTGATGTTAATGAATTATCAGAAGCTATAGAACAATTTAAATCTGTTGGTGCACAAATACTTGCAACAGAAATAAAATTAAAAGAACTTAAAGACCAAGAAAAATATATTGGCGAACATGTAATTCCAGACATAATGGAAAAACAAAATTTAAAAACTTTAAAACTAAAAGATGGTTCTGAACTATCAATAGGTAAAAAGTTTTATGCTTCCTTTAAAGCAGAAAAAAAAGAGGAAGGTATACAATGGCTTCGAGACAATGGTTTAGGTGATATTGTTGATAATAACATCACAGTAACATTTGGCCAAGGCGAAGATAACAAGGCTGTCGAATACGCTGGCCTTGCGAGGGAGCGTGGCTATGAACCAACTCAACAAGAGAAGGTTCACCACGCTCGACTCTCTGCAGTGATGCGTGAATGGAAAGAAAAAGGAAATGAAGTTCCCGTTGATCTGTTTAATACACTAGAAGGTAACCGAACTAGTGTAACTAATAAAAAATAAACTAATAAAATACTAAACTAATAAAGGAGTAAATAGTATGGACAAACAAGTCGTAAAAAAAGATAGTGCAGGTGCACTAGCAACTCTAAACCTTAGAGCTGATTCTGGTAAAGGTGCAGAGGAAATAAAATCAGATGACGTATCAACACCGATTTTGAAAATCTTACATCAACTATCACCGGAGTGTAACTCAAGAAGTCCTAAACATGTAGAGGGAGCCGAACCTGGAATGTTATATTCCAGTAGTTTTGGTCAACCTATGGATGGTGAAAAAGGTATCGAAGTTATTGTAGCACATACACAAACTAGATATCCAGAGTGGCAAGAGATGGGTGATAGTCCATCAGCACCTGTTGGAACACATTTAACACCACCTGCTAATGCAAAAGAAGAAATGCGTGGTATAAAATATAGATTACAGAATGGTAACTATGTTGAAAAAACTATGTACTTTTACATTATTGTAATGGTGGATGGTGCACCAAGAAAAGCAGTAATTACTATGAGATCATCTAATCTTACACCGGCAAGAAAACTAAATGATCTTATTTCTAATTTAAGAATAACAGATGATAAAGGTTCTTTTCAACCGGCAGCATATTCTGCAGTTTTTAAATTACAAACTGTTGAAAAAAGTGCAGGGGATAAAACCTGGCATGTATATAAGCCATCAATATCTAAGATGTTAAATATATCTGATGAAAAAGATGCAGCTATATACATGATGGCTCAAGAATTTCAAAAACAAGTATCAGCAGGTTCAAGTAAACCTAAGTATGAGAAAGTTGGAGAAACAAAATCTGAAGAGATTATCTAGTTTCCCATTGGGAAAGTACACTTGGCTAGTGAGTACGAAGGCGCTGAAGGGAGACTGGAAGCGCCTTTAAAAAATTAAAACAGGATGACAAATGAAAGAATATATAGAATATTTTAGTGGACTAACTAGAAGTTATGGTGTCTGCAAAGTTGATGACGGTTACATAGATCCGGAAACAGGAAAGAAAAAATGGAAACATGAATGGACTAAAGAACCCGTCACTGATCAAGATTACTTAGATCATTTAAAAGGAATTAAATCAATTGGAATACAACCTTGTACTGATGAAGGCATGGCTAGATTTGGTGCAATTGATGTAGATAAATATCCAATAGATAAAAAATTTTATCTTGATGTCATCCAAGATAAAGACCTACCAATAATACCCATATTATCTAAGAGTGGTGGATTACATTTATATGTATTTACCACTCGGTTGGTCAGAGCAAAAGAGATAAGAAGTTTTTTAGAGGAGTTACTGGTTCCGTTTAAATTACCACATGCAACAGAAATATTTCCAAAACAAACACAATTAATATCTACTGATGGAACAGTGTCCAATGGTAATTTTATTAATTTACCATACAACGGTGATGATAGAAAAGCATTAGATATAGATGGTAGTCAAATGCCATTTGAAAAATTTGTACAAACAGTTAAATTAAATTTAGTAGATCCAAAAAATTTTAAAAAAATAAAAGAAGATATAATTTACTCTGAACTAAAAGGAGGAGGAGAAGAATTTGAAGATGGCCCACCATGTTTACAGAAATTAACTAAAGAACAAATGACATTTACAGATGGTAGAGATAGGTTCTTATATAATTACATGGTATTTGCTAAAAAGAAATACCCAGATACTTGGCAAAAAATGATTGTAAAAGCAGGGAGAGAGTATTTTAAATTTGATGAACATTGGACAGATGATCATATAAAAGCAAAAATAAAAAACTGGGAGAAACAGAAGAAAGGTTTTACCTGCACAGATCCATTACTGGAACCAAACTGTATGAAAGCATTATGTGTAAAAAGAAAATTTGGTGTATTAGCAGGAGAGAAAACAAACTATCCAACATTAAGTAACTTACAAAAAATAAATATTAAACCTAGTCCAGAGTGGAGAGTAACTGTAGAAAACGCTGAAGAGAATGAAACAATACAATTACATTGTAAGAATACATATAAATTAACTCAGGTACATGAATTTAAAACAGTATTGTTTGAACAAGCTTTGATTGTAGCACCATTAATTAAACAAGATCAGTTTGATGAAATATTAAAATCTATAAGTGGTAAAGATAAAATAGAAATTATAGAACCTGCAGAAGGTACAAGTCCAATTGATATATTAAAAAAATTATTAGAAAAACATATATACGGTGCTCAGGCAACAAACTATATGTCATTTGAAAGTGGTAGACCTTTAGTTGAAGGTGAGTTTGCATGGTTTGTGTTTGATAAATTCTTTGACAAATTAAAAAACGAAGAATGGAAATACGATGCACAAAAAACATCTTATATGATTTCACATGAAATATTTAATAATGAAGATAAAGATCAAAACAGAAGAGCTTTGTTTGGTAAACAAAAAAGATTCCCAGGTCAAGATGATGAGGGTAATTATTTTAAAGCAATAAGAACTGCAAGAATACCTTTACATATTTTTGAAAAACCAGAAGAAGTAAAAGAAACTATAGAGATAGAGAGTCAAGACAATATAGTATGATTTATAAATATTATGGTCCTCCAGGTACAGGCAAGACTTATAAATTAATTAGTAGAGCTAAGGCTTATGTAAGAAAATATAAAATACCCCTACATCGTATAGGTTATTTTGCTTTCACTAAGAAGGCTGCAGAAGAAGCAAAGCAAAGAATGCCATTTGAAAATAAAAAATTAAGATATTTTAAAACACTTCATGCTTTAGCATTTGAATGTATTAAAGTTGATGATTTAAATATTAGTCAAGAAGATATTATGCAACCCTATCACTATGAGGAGTTTGGTAAAAAATTAAATCTTCAAGTAAAATTTTATGATAGGTACAATAAAGACGAATCTTTTTATCTAGGTTTTGAAAATCCATATTTTCAAATAATAAGTAGAGCAGTCAATAAATGTACAGACATTAGAAAAGAATTTGATTTAGAAGAACACGATCCAAGAAATGTAAATTGGAAACAATTAGATCATATCTATAATAATTTATTGGAATATAAATCTAAAAAAAAATTATTAGATTTTAATAACATTATTCAAATTTTAATTGATCAGCAAGAAAACATACCTGAGTTTGATGTTATATTTATTGATGAAGCTCAAGACCTTTCACCATTACAGTGGAAACTATTTGATATTTTAAAAACAAAAACAAAAGATATTTATTTAGCAGGTGATGATGATCAAGCTATATTTGCGTGGGCCGGTGCAGATGTGAAAAGATTTATTGCAGAACCTGCAAAAGAAAAGACCTTAATATATTCAAAAAGAATATCTAAATCAATTCAACTACAATCAACTATACCCATCAATAATATTGTAGGTGCTAGAAAATTAAAAAAATATTACCCTAGAAACTATCAAGGTAAATGTGAAGAGATATATAATTTAGATGAGATAGATTTAACTAAAGGTAAATGGTTAATTATAACTAGAACAGTATCTAAGCTTTTGAAAATACAAAATATGTTAATAGAGAAAGGTTTATACTTTGAAAGTAACAGGGGTAAAAGTATTAAAGTTACTATGTTTAATGCTATGAATAGTTACAATGAATGGCGTAAAGGTAGGGAGTTAACAGAAGAAGAATTAAAAAATATAAAAAATTTTACAGGAGACGTAAAACTAAATAAAAACAAAAATTGGTTTGATGCATTTAAGTTAGAAGAAGATGTTGGTAAAGAATATTTATTACGTCTTTTAGAAAATAAAGAAAATTTAAAAGAACCTGCAAGAATATGGTTATCAACCATACACGCTATAAAAGGTGGAGAGCAGGACAATGTAATTCTATGTTTGGATATGGGTAAAAAAATTATTGAAGCCGTAAAACAAAGTCCAGACAAAGCAGATGAAGAACATAGAGTTTGGTACGTAGGAACTACTAGAGCACGTAACAATTTATATAAAATAAAATTAGATAAACAAAGAAAGGGCTATCAACTATGAAGACACTTACGTCGGATATATTTATAACAGTAACATTAACATTTTTTGTCATCAACATAATGGAGGTATTAAAATGACACATAAGGATATATTTAAGGATTCATTTCCACAAGATAAGCAGATAGGCGGGAATCACTATAAATCGTTTCACATTCAGCCTTACGAATTTATTTCTAAGAATGACCTTTCCTTTTTCCAGGGAAACGTTATAAAGTATGTGTGCCGTTATAAAAATAAAAATGGCATACAAGACTTAGAAAAAATAATTCATTACTGTGAATTAGAAATTAAAACAATGAAAGATCTTAAAAAGAAATGATAGTACCACAGACAGAATGGTTAGTACCTACAGAGTATCCTGATTTAAGATCAGCAAATGAAATTGCAATTGACTTAGAGACACGTGATCCAAATTTAAAAGAAACAGGTTCAGGTGCAATCGCTGGTGATGGTGAGGTAGTAGGTATAGCTGTAGCAGTAGATGGATACAAAGGATATTTTCCAATTGCTCATGGTGAAGGACCAAACATGGATCGAAAAAAAACTTTAGAATGGTTTAAAGATATTTGTGAATCACCTGCTACAAAAATATTTCACAATGCTATGTACGACGTATGTTGGATACGTAATTTAGGTATAAAAATCAATGGTTTAATAATAGATACCATGATTGCAGCCAGTCTCATAGATGAAAATAGATTTTCATATACACTAAACACTTTGTCCTGGAATCATTTGGGTGAAGGTAAGAGTGAAGCAAGATTAATTGAAGCGGCTAAGTCAAGAGGACTAGATCCAAAGGCTGATATGTGGAGATTACCTGCAATGGAAGTAGGAGCTTATGGTGAAAAAGATGCAGAGATAACTTTAAAGCTTTGGCACAAATTAAAAAAAGTAATTGTTGAAGATAACTTACAAGATATATTTAATCTTGAGACTGATCTCTTTCCTTGTTTAGTCGATATGCGCCACCTAGGTGTTCGGGTAGATATCGAGAAAGCCAGTCAATTGAAAATAGCACTGGCAGCAAAAGAAGAAAACCTATTACAACAAATAAAAATAGAGACAGGAGTAGATACTCAAATATGGGCAGCAGCAAGCATTGCGAAAGTTTTTGAAAAAC
>Ga0255376_1008_pt1 | contig 16489 bp, 14 predicted proteins | sample ANMaggSeSYBR01C3_FD_182095 | JGI IMG/M metagenome (GOLD analysis project Ga0255376, IMG submission 182095) | Sediment cell enrichment communities from methane seep in Santa Monica Basin, California, United Staets - ANME aggregate JGI... | ecosystem: Environmental > Aquatic > Marine > Cold seeps >...
AATATTTTTTCTCCTGATTTTGATACCCTATACCTGAGCAGGATATTAACAGTGTTAGATATGAAATCATTAGCAATCAGCTTCATATTACCAACCGCTCAGATTTTCATCATTTTTCTAATTGTGACGAAACTTTTATTATCTGTTATTTTCATAAGATAAATTCCCGGTTTTAAGTTTGTAGCAGGAATATTATATGAACCATTGTTTTCATCTGTGTTAAAATATCCCGAATATAGCACTTGTCCCTGAATGTTTAGTATTTCAATAAGTAAGTCATAATCTCTGTCAGCAAAAACTAATAATTTAATTTTTTCCTTTACCGGATTTTGAAATGAAATTTTAATATTTTGATTTTCTATATCATTAGTACCCATGTTTTCATCAATAAGTAAATCTATTACAACAGGAAGATGATCAGACATTTCGTACAATGCATTAAGAACCTCTTGGGGAACAGTTGTATTTGTTGGAGAACTTATTAATGATGAATTAAAATGCTGTCCATCCTGGCCCAACGCCTTGTATGAACCGGATATATATTCAATTTTATCAGTTCCATTAATAATTTCATTAGAAGATAGAATAAAATCGAACCTGTCATCCATACCACCACCCGAAGGGCAACCGCCTGAAGTATGAGTGGATTGGGTATGATAAGAAGCATAATATGAATTATTATTCCACGAACCCATTTTGTTTATCGGGTCATAAAGCCTGATATCCTCGTTAGAATGAAAAACAAGATTTTGAAAAGCCTGTTCGGAAGCTGAATAAACATTAAAATCGCCACACATCAAATAATTACCCGAAGCATTTGAAGTATCCAAGTAAGTCATAAATTTATTGGTTTCATCAGCTCTTTCAATTTCATCATTGTAACTATTTCCTGCTTTAAGGTGAGCTACAGCACAATTTAAATAAATGGTTTCACTGGGATTTTGCGTATTTTTATTATTATACGAAAGTTGAAAAATATCAATATCTCTAACATTTGTTTCTATTGCATTATTCGAAACCAGTGTCAATTTTTCGGAGTTGTAATATATTTGATTTACTGTATATCCGTTCGACAGGTTTGGAGGATTGCCCATTTTATAGTAATCTGTTCCATTAATATTTAGTGCATAGTTTTTCAGGTATTCGTGATAATATGAGGTTTTATAAATTTCATTAACCGTTAATATATCAGGTTGTACGTATTCAACAATTGTATTCAGATATTCGTTTTTATCATCAATGTTGTTATTTGAGGTATTACAGCCGGCAAAATTATTTCCATACATAAGCAGGTTGTAGTGCATTATTCGCAGTGTATCCTGTGAATACAATGTAAAACTAACAAGGAAGAATGAAAGCAATATAATTTTTTGCATTACAGATTGTTTTTTGCAAAAATACATATTACAAAACTTAAATGGTGAATAAGTTTTACAAGCCTTGCACAAGCCGAATATAATTTATTTATATTTTTGGCGCTTATACTAATACGGAATAGAATCCATACAGATAAGTTTGCAAATTATTAAGATTCTATTCCTGCGCGTTACTACTTCTAAATCCCGTCCCGAAGCTTCGGGATCGGAATTAAAAATTAGTAAATTAGAAAATCCTTAAAGGATAAGAGTAATGAGTGAGTTTGACGAACAAGAACATTTGGATTCTGAGGACATTGAAAAAGATGATTCTTCTTCAGGTGATGAGCATAAAACCATTCATTTGTCAGGAATGTATGAAAACTGGTTCCTGGATTATGCATCTTATGTAATTCTTGAACGGGCTGTTCCTGACTTGAAAGATGGATTAAAGCCGGTACAACGAAGGATTTTACATGCCATGAAGAATTTAGATGATGGCAGGTACAATAAAGTTGCTAACATCATCGGGCATACTATGCAATATCATCCACATGGGGATACATCTATCGGTGATGCCCTGGTTCAACTCGGACAAAAGGATATTCTGATTGACACACAGGGTAATTGGGGAAATGTGCTTACCGGCGATCGTGCTGCTGCTTCCCGGTATATTGAAGCACGCCTTTCAAAATTTGCCGGTGATGTTGTTTTTAATCCAAAAACCACAGCATGGAAAGCTACTTATGACGGGCGGAATAAAGAGCCGGTTGCTTTGCCAGTAAAATTTCCATTGTTGCTTGCCCAGGGTGTTGAAGGTATTGCGGTTGGACTTGCATCAAAAATATTACCTCACAATTTTATTGAACTGATAGATGCTTCTATAAATATTTTACGCAACAAGGATTTTGAAATATTTCCGGATTTTCCATATGGTGGCCTGGCTGATGTTTCTAAATACAACGACGGTTTACGTGGAGGCCGTGTAAGAGTAAGAGCAAAAATAAGCCAACACGATAAAAAGACATTAATAATTACGGAAATACCTTTTGCTACAACAACTTTAAGTTTAATTGATTCTATAGTAACTGCAAATGATAAAGGTAAAATAAAGATAAAAAAGATTGATGATAATACTGCCGAAAATGTGGAGATAATGATCCACCTTGCGGCAAATGTTTCTCCCGACCAAACCATTGATGCACTTTTTGCTTTTACCAATTGCGAAGTTTCAATTTCACCTAATTCCTGCATCATTGACGAAGGTAAACCAAGGTTTATCGGTGTAGAAGAAATTCTTCGTTCATCAACTGATAATACAGTTTCTTTGTTGAAGCAGGAACTGGAGATCAGAAGAAACGAATTAATGGAACAGTGGCATTTTTCTTCTCTTGAAAAAATCTTCATTGAAGAGAGGATATATCGCGATATTGAAGAATGTGAAACATGGGAAGCAGTTTTGAAGGCAATTGATAAAGGATTAAAACCATATGTAAAGAATTTTCATCGGAAAATAACAGAAGAAGATATTATCAGGCTTACAGAAATAAAAATAAAACGAATATCAAAATATAATTCTTTTAAAGCAGATGAATTAATTGAAGGTATTGAATTGGAAATAGATGAGGTAAACAATCATCTCGAACACCTTATTGATTATGCGATTAATTATTTCAGGCAAATAAAAAAGAAATATGCAAAAGGGAGAGAAAGAAAAACCGAATTGCGCAATTTTGATACTATTGAAGCCAGCAGGGTAGCTGCCGCTACTCAAAAATTGTATGTAAACCGCGAAGAAGGATTTGCAGGTACTTCGCTCAGGAAGGATGAATACGTGTGCGATTGTTCAAATATTGACGATATTATTACTTTTCGTGCTGACGGCACTTATATTATTTCAAAAGTTACTGCAAAAACTTTTGTCGGACATAATATTATTCACATCAATGTATTTAAGCGAAACGATGATCGTACAATCTATAATTTGATTTATCGTGACGGCAGGAGAGGGGTTACACGGATCAAAAGATTTGCTGTTACCGGTATAACGCGTGATAAGGAGTACAGTGTTACAAAAGGTACCGATGGCTCAAAAATTCTTTACTTTACAGTTAATCCAAACGGAGAAGCTGAAGTTATTAAAATAATTTTGAAGCCAAAGCCAAAATTAAAAAAACTGTCTTTTGAATTTGATTTCAGCGAATTGGCAATTAAGGGTAAAGGATCGCAGGGAAATATTTTGACTAAACATGGAGTGAAAAATATTGTTAAGCGTGAGGAGGGCGTATCAACTCTGGGTGCAAGGGAAATATGGTACGACGATACAGTCAAACGGCTTAATACTGATGAGCGGGGCAAGCATCTCGGTGCATTTATTTCCAACGACAAGATTTTCACAATACAAAAATCGGGAAATTATAAACTCATGAATTTCGATCTTTCCAATCACTTTGATGAAGATATGATCCTGATTGAGAAATTTAACCCGAAAAAAAATATTTCCGCACTTTACTTTGATTCCTCTACTGAAAAGTTTTATTTGAAACGTTTCCAGGTAGAAACCACCAATAATATTAATAAGAAAATAGATTTCATTGGTGATAACCCTCAAAATTATTTGTTGGCATTTAGTATTGACCGGCTTCCCCAATTAAAAATTATCTATGATGCTAAAGCTAATAATAAAGAATTCCCTGATGAGATCATAAATGTTGCTGAATTTATCGGTTTAAAAAGCCCAAAGGCAAAAGGAAAAAGATTAACTGCTAAAGTTATAAAGAAAGTAGAATTTATTGAGCCGTTGCCCTACGATGAGCCGCAGGAAACAGCTGATACAACAGAAGAACTGCCTAACCAAACAGAGAATCCTGAAATTGAAAAACCTGAGTTATCAGTATCCACGAAGAAACAAGAGGAAAAAGTAATAGTAGAAAATACAGAAAATAAAAAGGATAAGCAAGCAGGCAGAACAGAAGAAGATGAAACCCAGCAAATGGAACTGGATCTTTAAATGATACAGCCTTAGTGATGTTGTCAAATTAACTTCCTCGTTGTCATTGTTTGTTTCATGACCATCAATCTGAAATCAATCCCGTACGTACGCATAAGCGTTAACTTCGTCAAAAGAGTAGTTGTAAACAACTGATTGTTAGTAAATAATTTTAATTTGGCAATTTATTATATTTAAAAAAGAGCTATTTGCAGTTAATTAATTTGACAAAAAATTAATAATAAAACATAACTACAAATAGCATGGTAAAATTACAAAAAAAACTTTAATAGAGAAGATGCTTTCAAAATTGAATGTGGAACAAATAGCAAAAGAAACCAAGTTCTATAAAGCAGAACCAAGAAAGGTAACCATTACCAATTTGATGTTGAGCTTTTTCTCCATGGCCTTAATTGGTAAAAATGAGTATTCCAAATGGGCAGAACATATTGGAATATTAATAGATGATACCGTATCAAAAGTAGCATTGTGGAAACGGATGAACAAAGAACAGGTACTATGCTTACAGGCAATATTAGACGAAACTTTTAATATTAATATTTATCAGCAGTATCTGTCAAGCAAAAACGACAGGGTACTGTTTAGTCCATTTGGAGAAGTTTACTTACAAGACAGCACCATAATTCCTTTACCGGGTAAATTAAAAGGGATATACAAAGGTAGTGTATCGAAAGGGAAACAGAAATCCAGCATAAGGATACAAGCGGTTTATGGTTTGTTATCAGGAACTTTTAAGGAATTTAACTTAGGCAGTTTTACAGAAAATGACCAGGGCGCATCAGGTGACATTATCAATTTGTTAAACCCAGGCGATCTTATAATCCGGGATTTAGGATATTTTGTATTAAAAGTGTTTAAAGCGATAGATTCAGCTAGAGCATTTTTTCTAAGCCGTTACCGCTATGGTGTAAATATTTATGATGCCAAAACAGGAAAACAAATATCTTTATCAGAAATATTGAACAGAGATGTCGTTGATATTGAAGTATTGCTTGGAGCAAGTGAAAGGTTAAAATGCCGGTTTGTTGCTGTTAAACTTCCCGAACACATAGCTGCTGAAAGAAGAAGGAAAGCTAAAAACAACAGGGACAAACGATTGAATCACAGTAAAGAATATATGGAATCATTATCATGGTCAATTTTTGTAACAAACATAGATAAGCAGGTATGGAGTCCTGAAAAAATAATTAAAGCCTATAGGATCAGATGGCATATTGAAATAATATTTAAAGGATGGAAAAGCCATTTTAATATTGCGGCCTTAGTACCAGAACCTCCAAAGTCAAATAGAGACTCTGAAAAACATTTAGAACTATATAAACACCGAATAGACTCAATAATATTCATGATGCTGATTTTTATTATCATGTTTCAGGTACATATTTATACAAGCCTTGTTTTCAAAATATTCCACAAACATAAAAAGCTAATAAGCATACTAAAACTATGCTCCTATATAGCATCACATAAGGAGAGAATATTTGCCTGTGAAACAATAGATGAATTAGAAAAGGAAATTGCATACTACACAACATTTGAAAAACGACGAAAGAGAAATAATCATTTAGAAATGTTTATGGATGTATTTGATTATCAGATTATAAATTAATAAGGTTAACGCCTATGCGTACGTACGGGAAAACAACCGCTTTTTTATGGTCATACGGGTTGGTGGGGACACCAACCTGGGCGCACAGGATTAATTGATCCCGTACATGCGGGATCCCAAAGCCATTGTTGGTGTCCCCACCAACAATTCAATCCTCCTTTGCTTTTTGGAAATGGGGAAGTTATTTTGAAATTTTTACTTACCTTATATCCCCCAATCGCACATTCCATATCTTCAGCGAATCTGTTCCAAATACCTTTTCTTCCTTTACCACCCAAAAGTCGGTGTTTCTTCTGATTGATTTAATAATTTGTTCAGGGGTAGCAGGATCGGTGAAATTTTGTGAAAACCTGAGAACCCCGGAATAAGTTGTATTGTCAATTCTGTGAAGCAGTTCATGAATGTAAATGGAGTCAAATGTAAAGGGTAGATGGGGTAATTTGTTTTCCAATCCTTTCTTAATCAGAAGGCGAACTTTAAGTTCTTTAACCGGCTCCTCGTCTTGCTCAATGAGTCGTAAAGTTATATTTTCCGATTGAAAAGTACTTTTTATCATTTCACTCGCTTTTACCCTGAACGACATATCAAGTGAAGTATCCGTCATAATATGGAGGTAATCAGCTAAGTCAGATAGTTTTTGTTTTGCTGTTGTCTCATAAGCAAATATGGAAGTTTCAGTCAGATATTCTGTTTCAAATTCAGTACGTATTTCGTTTTTGGTTTCATTCAAAGCCTCCTCATCACGTTTAGCAATAGCTTCTTCATCTACGCAAGAAGGTGCGTAAGTTATAAACAGAACAAGAATAATGACCGGTATTTTTAAATATTTACTCATCTACTTTTTCTTGTTAATTCTAAACCTGAGAACCATGATTTTATCATCTTTGAATTTAGTTTCTAATATTTCAATATGCTTCAGGCTTCTGGTTGGCATAGTCAATTTATCAATAAACTCCTCTTTGTTATACAATTCCATACCCGGTGCATTTTTATTATTAAGCACCTGGTAAATGATGGCGGCATCATCGAAGATTTTTGCAAGGTAGTTTCTTCTTTTTTGCCAGTCATCCACATCCATCACTGAAAAATAATGGATGATCAGCGCATAATCGTTGGCATGAAGGCCAATTTTTTGTTCCCTGTCAAATTTTTTAAGTATGCGGATAATGGTATCAGATTTATAATAAGGGGCACTCACCACCATTTTAATTTGGCTATGATCGGTCTTCAGAAAAAAGTTTCCCACAGTATCAGCAAAATAGTTGATCGGGGATTCATTTTCCAATAATAATTTAATCTCGATCTGGTCGCTGATGATGGCTTCATGGGTATGTGCATCGTAAAAGCTGAAATGGAATTGCTGAGTGCTGAGCAGTTTAAACAAGAAAAACAGGATCACCATCACACTAACAAGTAAAAGCGGAACCAGCACAAAATAACGGCTCCCTTTAGTGATGATTTTCTTAGAAGCTACTTTATCTCTATTCTGAAATACAAAATCATCCCAGTTCGCATAACCCACGTATTTGCTCAGCAGGTTTAAAATATCAATCCGTGGCAGTGATTCATTTTGTGATTTGATATGATTATAAAACCACTTTTCGCTGATGTGGGCATTGACCTTTTGAAGAAGTTCTTCCTGAAAATCAGTTATCTCTTGCCCTTTCCACTCGGCCATATTCGGATTGATACCCGGATATGATTGCTGCATGGTGGCCACAATCTTTTGCTTTAACAACTCAAAATTATATTTATTTACGTTGTGCAAAATTGGTAAATTATTTAGGTTTTTGATAGTATTACCCTTGTAAAACAATTTGCAAACATTTTACAAGAGAAATTCAATCCATCCGATAGCCATCATCTTAATTTTATCGCTGAAAATTGAATTAAAAACAAAAATAAGAAATTATTCCGATTCACATAAGAAACTAATAGTTTTATATAATTAAGAAATAGTAACTAACCATTAAAAATGTAAAATCATGAAAAAGAAAAACTTTAATCAAAATTTTAATCTGGGACCTACAGGTATCTTTTTCGTACTGATCTTTGCCGGAATCATCTCTTGTACAGGTCAAAAAACCAATGACAAAGTATATGAAGCATACGAGTTGAGGGTAAACGGTCATGCTGATTCCGCTCAAGTATTGCTTCAACAATTTACCAACGAGAACCCGGAAAATGCCCTGGCCTGGTACGAGTTATGCAGAACTACCCAACAACTGGGAATGGCCAATCCAAGAGAAATTAAGACAGCGATGGATGAAGCTTTAAGGTATATCAATCTGGCAGTTGAAAATGATCCGGCGAATGCCTGGTATCTTTCATACAAAGGTGGCATTGAAACTTTACATTTTTATATGGCACTGCAAATGGGTAAAGAAAATGCTGCAGAATATCTTGAAAAAGTTGAGAAAACTTACAATTTAGTTTTTCAATTAGACCCAACCTATTACGAAAACAAATTAACCCTGGTTGAATTTTTTGGCGGATTGCCGAAAGATATGGGAGGCGATCCTGAAAAAGCAGAAAAATATGCCGGCGAACTTGAACAAGCAGATCTGATTGCAGGTGCGAAAGCCCGGGAATTGCTTATGCCTGAGGATGCTGATTATGTAGCATTATGGGAAGATATAATAGAAACGAATCCCGAAAACGCAGAGGCACTTCAGGCTTTGGGACGAGTGTATTTATTCGAAGAAAATTTTGACAAAGCAAGTATATGCTATCAAAAAGCCATTGATCTAAATCCATCAAAGAATGCGCTTTACTTAGATTTGGGTAGATACCACCTGATGGTGGCAATGCAAAATCCAGCATTACTTGATTCGGTAGCTCCTCTAATTGATGAGCAATTTCAAAAATATCTTAACTCTACTCCCGAACCAATCAAACCAATGAAAGCCTGGGTATATAGAAAACTGGCTACGATAAATAAACGGACAGGAAATACAGAATTGGGAGAAAAATATATAAACATGGCAAATGAACTGGATCCATTTCATACACCGGCCACCGGAAAACCTGGTAAAGCGATATACAGTCCACCGGATGTTGTTGTACACGATCAGGGTTATTATCTTTCACCTTTTTGAAAAACTTATCCCTGGTTTCGGCCCGGAACTTTAAATAATCTACTATGAAAAAATCTATTAAAGTATTTCATTGGTTACCGCGAATTATCTGCATTCTTGCTATTCTTTTTATCAGTTTATTTGCAGCAGATGCTTTTGCGCCTGAACTAACCATCTGGCAACAGATTGGTGATTTCCTCATCCATCTCATTCCATCCTTTATTTTAGTCGCTTTACTTATCGTTGCATGGAAATGGGAATATATTGGAGGTATAATCTTTATAGTTATTGGGCTGGGATTCAGTCCGGTTATTTTTATACATAATCATAATATGAATCATTCTGTTTGGATGAGCCTTGGTATCATTCTGACTATCACTATTCCATTTGTTGTGGTGGGGATTCTTTTTATTGTGAGTCACTTCAAGAAGAATAAGAATCTTCAAAAAACCAATACTGCATAAATGAAAACCAAACAAGTCCATATCATTCATTTAATAATATAATACTATGAATAACAAAAAATCTTTAGAAAGCAAAACAACCAGAGTTATAAGAAGGATTGCCCGAATTTCAGGTCTTATACTTATACTACTCACATTGTCTTTTGCGATTGTGTACATCTTTTTTCCTGAACAACACAATCCAAATGCAGAACCAGAACCAACGCAAATTGCTAATATTGTAGCAGGAGTACTTATACTCGTAGGGCTTGGTCTTGCCTGGAAGTGGGAATTAATTGGGGCTTTGATATCTCTTGCAGGGTTTATTGGAGTTGGGATTTTAAATCCTGATGTGATGACGAAGCCGATGATGTATCTTTTTCCATTAACAGCAATACTATTTCTTATTTGTTGGAGGTTAAGCAAATTACATAGCTCAAAAGAAGAAAATGTCGATTAAGGTGGTGAACTATAAAATTAAACGATATACAAATTATGAAACATACTGTTGGTATGTATAAAGCTATATTTTTAGTTTTTTTATTTTCAATATTATTCAAATTCAAACTTATGGGATGGGACATGCTTCGATAGGATACCGACTTGCTGAAAGACCTGAAGGCCCATGGTCCGAGCCTATCATTTTTTATAAACCACATCTGAAAAGCCAAAAGGACTTTATATACTCGGCAAATGCACATCCCGAAATTACGGCTGATGGAATTTTGATTACCTACAATATTAATAATTCAGATTTTGATGAATTAATTAAAAATGAAGAGATCTATTTCCCAAAACTCATAAAAATAAAACTTTCAAAATAAAAAAAGAGTATATTTGGTAAAAATTGTCTAATAAATAATATTCTAAAATGGAGGGAAAAAATTATGATTGAACATGTACACAAGCACATTACATCGGAGTTGCAGCAGAACACACGGACAGATATTATTTTTATTCTGTCGGCCATTCTTCTTAACCTGATTACCCTGGCTGTAAACTCCGGTATGTCAGAAAAATCAAGAACAGACAGCGCTTCTCTCATTGTCATGTTTGTTTTTGTTTGTCTCATTGTACTGGTAAACCTGGTTGTGGTCTTTGGATTAATAAAAGGAAAACAAACCAGGGAGAAACTATTGAAAGGTTTGATGCAGATGTACAAAGACAAGGATGTTGACAAATATTACGATTTGTCTCTTATGGGGAACTACAATGTAAGGTATAACCTGTTTATTATGGTAGTAGTCACAACCGGTATTATTGCAACGATTGTACCTTTTATATTGAGGTAACCCGATAGCTGTCGGGTTCGGGATGAGCTTCAATTACGAAAATCATCAACTTTATGAACAAACACTAATCAGAACTTTTCAATATAAATCTGTCCAGGATTTTTCTTTTTATGTTCGGTAAAACCATCTTTCCCGAGGGCTTCAACCATATCACTTATCATTCTTGGATTACCGCATAAAAATATACTGGTATTTTCGGGCAAAGGTTTAAAGCCCCACTTCTCTTCCATTATTCCATCTGTCCACATATCCTGGATAAATTTGGTATATCCTGACCAGGGTGTGTGTTCTTTATCAGGGAAAGTAATAGTGGGAATATATATAAAAGAAGGCGATATTGTTGTGAGAAGGTCTAATTCGGATGAATAACCCAAATCCCACGAGCTGGAAGCCCCATGAATAACTGCCAGCTTTCCTTTACGCTTCAACGCATCAGTGCGCAACATACTCATATAAGGAGCAACACCTGTCCCGGTAGCAATCAGTACAATGTTTTTATCTTCCGGAATTTCTTTTAAAGTAAACATCCCGACAAATCTTTTTCCTACTCCAACCCGGTCGCCAATTTTTAAATTAAAAAGCCGTGGTGTTAATGAACCGGAATGTACAAGAGTTACATAAAACTCAAGAAATTCTTTAGCTTTAGAAGAGGATGCAATCGAATATGCCCTTTTTATCATTTTGTCCGGAGCTGTTTTGTAAGGTTCTTCAGTTGCTTCCGGGCAACGCTCGGCTGATGGGGGCAAAAATAATGCAACAAACTGACCCGGTGTAAACTCAGGAAGTTCCCAACCATCGGGAGAAATCCTGAAAACTTTCATAATTGGTGATACCTGTACAACTTGTGTTACTATAGCATTTAATTCATCCATAACTTTTCAACTTTTTTAGTTCGGCGGCAAAATTAAATTATATTTTTGCAATTTTAACTTTGAAGTTGAAAAATCAGAAAATAAATACCTAAACTCCCCTTTAGAAAGGGGTGTAGGGGTATGTTATAATAAATATATCATTTATTTTCTGATTTTCTCAACGATTTTTATTATATTATTCGATACTGATTTGTAACAAAATAATATAAAATTGAAGAAAATATTATCATGGTGGCTGATTATTTCGATATCAGGATTAACGATTTCCTGTTATCCTGAGTGGAAATTGGCTAAAACCTACATTGAATCCAAGCCGGATTTATCAATTATGATATTTCCGACAGACTATGTTTTTAAAATCAATTTAAAACAAAGTGAAATTGGTGATACAACAGGTATGACAAGCCTGGAAATTGATTCAACCCTAAAAGCAAACAGCCTGTTTCTGAAAAATATTTCCGACTCTATTTTCCTGGAAACTTTTATTAATAGCATGATGACAGAATTTGAAAAACTGGGATTTAATGTTTATACGGAAAACTACATAGACAGCTTCCTTTTTTTCCAATCGCCTGCATATATATTTAACATTGCGCAAATTGAACTGGAAGAGCACTATCTTGAATATGAAGATGAAGAGGAATTAGGAGATAATATTTACCACAAATCATTGGATTTAGATGCTGTTAGTTTAAACAGTTGGTTTGAGTTGAGCCAACTGAATGGTGAAGAGGAAGGAAGAAAATTATTTTATGCTTCCGAAACCATTGCTGATATAACAGATGGTTATTTTTCGCAAAACATTTTTACGGGAGCCGTGGAGTATAAGTACCAGACTATTGAGTTAGATGTTGATATTATTTACCGGTATATCGAATTACTGGGAAGGCGTTATGCAGGCTATACCTTCGATTATATTTTAAATGAATATATAAAAGATAATTTCCCGCCAAATAAAAGAAGAAAATATTATATGCGGTATAACCGGCCAAATCGCACTCTTGACCCGGCTTCGGATAACAGGTTTATTATTTTGGAGGAGTAAATTGCAAAATTTAATATTGTTTATTTGCCGCTTTTTAAAAATACATTTCTAACCTGCCCATTTCAGTTTGCAACTGAAATGAATTCAGACGCATTCAATTTATAATTGAAAAATTAATCCTAATTTTATCCATTCAAATAAATCAGAAACACATTTTCTATGAAAAAAATCGCTTTATTGATTCTGATTACTGTTATTTTTTATACAGCTAATTCGCAGGAAATACTTGCATTTGTAAGGTCAGATGATTATTGGGGAGTGATAAACCAAAATAATGAATTTATTATTGATTCTACATTTGATGGATTATATTCTACTGTTTTTAAATACCTCACTCCATCAGATCGTGCAAAATTAATTTATCATCCTTCCGACAATGCTATTAAATTCAGGAATAGAAATAATTATGGCTTTATTGATGTGCAAGGAAATATTTTTATTCACCCTGAATTTGATGAGGCCTCGGATTTTATGAATGGTTTTGCTGTTGTAAAACAATCAGTAAAGTATGGAGTAATTGATAAACATGGCAAATTTTTGTTTGAACCTGTTAAATCAAAGATTATTGACTTCTCCGATGGGATGGTTTTAATTCAATCCACAAATTTTAAGTTTGGTTTTTTAAGTTCCGAAGGGCAGGAAGTAACAAAAGCTATTTTTAAAGAGGCTTTATTATTTAGTGAAGGTTTGGCCTGCGTAAAATATAAAGGAAAATGGGGTTTTATTAATAAAACCGGTGAATGGGAAATTGAACCGCAATACAAGGAAGCAAAAAGTTTTGAAGAAGGATTGGCCTTAGTAATTATCTCAGGCAAATGGGGTGCAATAAATCAAACGGGTGATTTTATCATTAAGCCCGATTATGATAAAATCCAGGATCAAACCGAAGGTATATACAGGGTTAAGAAAAATGGGTTATGGGGTATGATTGATAAAAAAGGAAATACAATTATTAATCAGGAATTTCAGCATATAAAAAATTGTAAAAATTCGTTTGTGCGGGTAAAGAAAAACGATCTATGGGGATATTACACCCATGAAGGCCGAAAATTAACGGAATGTAAATTTGAAAGGGTAGAAGATTTCACAGATGGAATGGCAAGAATAAAGGTTAATGGGTTATGGGGTTATATTGATAATACGGGTGTAATAGCTATTGATTGCCAATTTGTAAATCCTTCTGAATTTCATTATGGTTTGGCTGCTGTAAAACTAAACGATAAATGGGGTTATATTAATAAAGAAGGGGATTTTGTAATTAAGCCCGTTTATCGTAATGCGGAAGATTTTATTAGGATGGATTGATTACGGTCTATGCCAATAAAATATTGTTTTTACCATAATTTTTATAAATTTGTTAGCATGAAAATTTATAAATTGTAAAATCATAAGATTATGAAAAAGCTCATTTTATAAATTTCTTTTGTAATTTCTACATCAGCTGTTTGTGCCCAATGGACATGGCAAAACCCATTGCCACAAGGCAATCATCTTAGAGATGTGGTTTTTAGTGATGACCTAACCGGATTTATGGCAGGCCATTCAGGAACTATTCTAAAAACCTGTGATTCGGGAAATAGTTGGTTTCTGATTTACACCGGTATAACTGCTGATCTACATTCCATTTGTTTTACCGATGGTATTACAGGATATGCGGTTGGTAAAAATGGTACCATCATAAAAACATCTGATGCCGGCGAAACCTGGATTACTATTAATTCAGGAACAACAGAAGACCTGTTTACTATATATTTTTTGGATTCCTACAAAGGATTTATAGGCGGCAATTGGGGTACATTGTTGATGACTGAAGATGCCGGTAATTCATGGTATTCTGTAAATACTAACTATTATGATGAATGTGTTTCGTTATGTTTTACCGGCCCGGATGTAGGTTACTTAGTTGGATGGGATGCCGTATTAAAAACTATAGACGGAGGTGCAAGTTGGTACCAATTAAATATTACAGGATATTATGACCTGCAATCCGTATATTTTATTAATGCTGATACCGGTATTGTAGTTGGTGATATTGGTGAAATACTGAGAACAACTGATGCCGGTCAAACATGGTCAAACATCTTTTCAGGGTCAAACGATTTATTATTTGATATTTTTTTTACCAGCGAGGGAATAGGTTATATTGTCGGAGGGATGGTTTTTATGGGGAATTATAGTTGTACAATATTAAAAACTGAAAATTCCGGCTTAACATGGGTCAACCTTTACCCGGGAACAGTTAATTGCTTGTTTTCAATATGTTTTATTAACGACAGTACGGCTTATGGAGCAGGCTGGCTCGGCGGCATTAAAACTGAAGATGCTGGAAGTAGCTGGACTGCGCTAAATTCTGGCTTGTCATATAATTTATACTCTGCCTGTTTTACTAATGATTCTACAGGTTATGCCGTTGGAATGTATGGTACTATCCTTAAAACAAGTGATTACGGATTTGAATGGATGCAAAAAACACCGGTAACAGGTGCAAGCCTACGATCAGTTTATTTTACAGATCAGAGCAATGGTTATTCAGCAGGGGATTACGGCATTGTTCTAAAAACAAATAATGCAGGCGATAACTGGTCGATACTTAATACAGGAACTAATGAAAATTTATATTCAGTATTTTTTAATAATTCAGACACAGGTTATGCCGTTGGTTCAAATGGTGTTATCATTTCGACAGAAGATGCCGGTATTACATGGGTTACTAACGATCCTGTTACTGATTTAAAACTGTATTCAGTATATTTTCCTACTGAAAATACCGGATATGCTGTTGGTGGTGATAATTTTGCAACTAATTATGTTATTCTTAAAAAAACCTCTGAAGATGAAAACTGGATTGAATTGGATTCGGGAGAAGACTATTATTTACGTTCGGTGTTTTTTATAAATGAAGATACCGGATTTGCTGCAGGGGGCGATGCGTATATTTCATATAACAATGCTGTAATATTAAAAACAACAGATGGAGGAATGACTTGGGAAGATAAGGTTTTAGAGGACACATATAAGTTTCATTCAATTCACTTTATAGATGAAAATTTCGGGTTTGCAGCAGGCAGAGGAGGAATTATATATAAATCTATTGATGGAGGAGAAAATTGGGAAAATATGGGTTCCCTGACAAGTAATTATTTATGGTCGGTTTTTTTTACAGATGAAAATCATGGTTGGGTTGTTGGCGATAATGGTACAATATTACATTATTCTTATGGCGGTACTACCCCATTTTTCGAATTTCCCTATGATGAACCTTTAATTCAGGTTTTCCCCAACCCCTCAAAATCTGATGTGTCAATTGAGTTTGACTTTGAGGAAACCCAATATGTTTCAATTTCTGTTTATAATAATTCAGGAAAGGAAATTATTCAGTTGGTTAATAAGCAATTTACTTCAGGAAGACACATTGTAAAGTGGAATGTTTCATTACAACCTCCTGGTATTTATTTTATCAGATTTATAGCAGGCACAAAAAAAATATCGAAGAAAATAATAATTTGTGGTAGTTAGTTTCGATCATGTTTCATTTTTAATTGAAATCCCCGTACATTTCAGTTTGCAACTGAAATGTATTCTGACACATACAGTTTATAGCTGTAAACTCTAACTTTATTCCTTATTTCTGCACAAACCTGATATTCCTCATTAACCCTTTATACTTAGTCCTTTTCACAGGTGAGTCTTTAAATATCTTTCTAAATTCCTCTTCACTCAGATTTTCCCAGTCTTGTTTTCTCAATTTTAAAAATTCTTCACTCGGTTCAAAATCCGGTTCATTAT
>Ga0255376_1009_pt1 | contig 15937 bp, 16 predicted proteins | sample ANMaggSeSYBR01C3_FD_182095 | JGI IMG/M metagenome (GOLD analysis project Ga0255376, IMG submission 182095) | Sediment cell enrichment communities from methane seep in Santa Monica Basin, California, United Staets - ANME aggregate JGI... | ecosystem: Environmental > Aquatic > Marine > Cold seeps >...
TACATCAACGCAAAACATACAGCTAGAAGAATCTGCAACAACATCTTTTATTGGTCGTGACTTTGGAGCTAATACACTAGCTTTACGTGTTCGCACATTTAATGCTGTAGGTGGGGTTATTGACGATGGTACAGTGAATATAACTACACCTTTATCTGACTTCTATCAATTTACGGTTGGATGTGGTCCTAATGAGATTAGGAATATCACATGGTCAGCAGGATCAGTTAATATTGATAATCCTATTGTTGATAGCTACACAGTACAGATCACAACAGCATTAAACGTACCTATCAGTGAGTTAAAAACATATAGACTAAAGTCTGTTTGTGAGGATTCAGAACTAAGATTGCATTTCTTAAATGCTCTTGGTGGTTTTGATGCTTATACATTTAGTAATACTAAAGTGCAGTCTATTAATGTGACAGGAACAACGGCACAGAAGCCGCTTGCATGGTCTAACACAGCACCACAGAACACACTAAGCGACAAAGGTACATTTAGTTTAGAAAAGACAGCTAGTACTAAATTTGAATTAGAAAGCCTAGAATTAGAACCTAGTACAGCTTTATGGTTAAAAGAGCTACTTTACTCTGTGGAGGTCTACATGGAGACAGCACAAGGTTTGCAGCCTGTAGTAATTGAAGATGTAGTGCAAATCGTAGAGACTAAGACAGGAGATAGACAGCTAGTCAAATATAACTTAGTAGCTGTTTTGGCTAATGATAAGATAATCCAATATACATAGTATGAAAAAATACATACGCATAAAAGTAGCTGATCAAGAACTAGATTTTGATCCTAATAACCTAAACCTAGATCTGACATTCTCTATCACTGATAAGAATGATATTTCTAATACTCAAGGCTCAAGATCTGAACGTTCTGTCACTCTACCTGCAAGCAAGCAAAACAAAAGCGTATTGCAAAATGTCAAAGGTTTACAGACTGCTAGCATTGAAGTAAATGGTGTACCTGTTCTACAAGGCACAGCACAACGCAAAGAGAACAAACAACGTGGTGGTACATATCAGTTACAGGATAAGAAATACAATGTGGCGTTTTTTGGAAATAATGCAGGTTGGTTTACTTTACTAAAAGACAAATTCTTAGGCACAGGATTAAATTATTCAGATCTAGTACATGATTTTGATGTAGTAGATATTGAAAACGGGCTATTTAATGTCAATGCAAGCTTGCAAGGCTATTGTTATGCTGTTGTAAAACGTACGCCTTTCGGTGGTGTTAGTTTCGTGAATGCTTTTGAATGCTCGCCTGCTTTGTATGTCGCACCTTTGTTGACTCGCATTTTTAACAGCGTAGGCTACACGATAGATAGTGACTTCTTAGAAAGTGAGTTAGCACAAAGCTTGATACTACCTGTATTGCTACCAGAGAAATACAATACAGCATTTTCGGAGGAATATTTGAATATCAGTGCAGAAAAAACAATCACTACTGCTGCTAGTGCTAACGCACAGATCATATACGACAACCAAACTAAAACACCACCTAATGCACCATTTAACCCGTATATAGCGTCTGATGCAACTTTCCCAAGTGCATTACTGGCAGGCGGCACAACATACACAGCACCTTATGATGGTTTTTACGAAGCTAGTGTAAGTATTGTTATAAATAATGTCACAGTGATAGGTACGCAGAGTCCACAGTTAATTTTAGTAGATGGTAATGGCAATGGTCCTGTAGGTAATGTCTTTATACCCACATTGACAGATGCAGACAGAGTTATAGAGCTAAGCGGTATATTTCAATTAAATGCAGGGGAAAAGATAGCAGCAGGTATCATCAATCTAGCTACACAGTATCAATATGACATAACAGGCGGTACATTTGAGGTTAGAGGTGAAGCACTGATAAAGCCCAACATACCAATTGACTTTAAGTTTTTACTACAGGATTGGCTAATAACTGATTTTATCAAAGGTGTTCAGCACTTATTTAATCTCAAGTTTGACACTAACGATGCAGCCCGAACAGTAAAAATAGAACCTTCCGATAATTGGATAAACACACAACCACCTGCAACACAAGATATACAAAACGGTTTTTATCAAGGTGGTACAGATATAACACAAAGGCTAGATTTAAGCAAAGATTCTAGACGTATCAATAAAGTAGATGTAGCTGAAAGCTATCTGTATAAGTATAGAGATCCTGCAAGCGATCCAACATACGAAGTACTAAACGTAAACGAAGAAATACCTGTATATGGTGCTAGGTATGATCTAGACACAGAAGTGTTTAATGAAACGACACAGGATGATGAAAATCCATTTTTTGCACCTACTCTACACTTGTTAGATACAGATATTAGAGCTATTGATTCAGATATAACGCCTTTGGTTGCTATTGTTTGGAGCAATAACTATAAAGAAAGCCCTAATGCATCTGAAAAAGTAGATACTAACAGTCCTAGAATACTAATTAAACCTGATCCATTGACCCGTGCAGATGTGGATGGAAAAATACAATTCTCTAGTGCTACTGATCCATTTGGCATACCAATCATCCAAGTACTTAACAATCCTGTTGCATTTGCGGTTAATTTCAATGATCAAACAGGTTTAGAACCTAGTTTAAGCTACTCAGATGTTACAGTAAACAATAGTGTACAGTTTGGACTATTCAGAAGATTCTATCTAACACAATATAGCAGGATTAATCAAGCTGTGCAGCTAGAGTGTTACATCAAGTACAACACACTAGATATTTTGCAATTAAATTTTGCACAAAAAGTAGTAATCAATAATCAAAGATATATACTACAGGAGGTGGAATCATGGTCACCACTGACCAATACGACAACTAAAACAACATTATTGTTAGATGCTGCACCAAACGACAGCGATGCAGCAAAAACTATTAACGCAAACCAAATTGGTTTATTAAACATTCTACAGTAATGACAAAAGAAATAATCTTAGATATACAGATACAAGGGACTAAAAAAGTAATTGAGCTGCAAGAGGAAATCAAAGGTATTAGAAAGCAGATCAAAGACACTAAACAAGAAGATAGAGATAGTCCTGCTTTTGATAACTTAATCAAACAACTTGTAATTGCACAAAATGAGTTAAAAAAAGCCAAAAAAGAAGCCAAAGGTTTTAAAGAGGAGGTAGAAGAAACAGCAGATGAATCTACAGGTGCTTATAAAAAACTAAGTAAAGAACTTATCAAGTCTCGCAGGAGGCTAAAAGACCTTGCAGCAGATGGTAAAACCAATACTAAAGAGTTCAAACAACTAACAGCACAGGTTACAAAGCTAGATACTAGACTAAAAGGCATTGATAAAAGTGTAGGACAGTTTCAGCGCAATGTGGGAAACTACTCTGGTGCATTACGTTTGGCAGGTCGTCAAACTAAGCAATTTATAAGTGCCATTGGAGGCATACCACCTGCCGCTAATCTCGCTGTCGGTGCGTTTGCTGTGCTAGGTAATTTGCCACAGATTATACAGCAATTTGATGAAATAAGAGCAGCCATTGACGATTATATAGCTAGTTTTACTGTAGCAGGTCGTTTAAATAAACGTTTTGGCGAAACATTTGACGCTGTTGTTGATGGATTTATAGAGGAGAAAGCAAGCATAGATAGTCTAGTAGTAGCTGCAACAGATGAAACACTAAGCAAAGAACAACAAATAGCAGCACGTAAAAAGTTAGAGGAAATATCTGGAGTCACACTAACCGATATAGAAGATGAAACACAGCTACTAGAGCAGCTAAAAGTAGCTCAAGATGCAGCTACAGAAGCATTAATAGAGAACACCTTGCAACAAGCTAGGGCTAATCTAGTGTCTGACATTACTAAAGAGATAATAGAAAATGAAAGAGATAGATTAGAACAAACAAGAAGACTACAAGATGATTTTTTCGGTCAAGCTATTAATAAATTTGGCGAATTTGCGGGTGCAACTAATGACATAACGTCAGCACTAATAGATAATGCTAGAGACACAAACAAAGATCTTCTACAAGAAGAACTACAAAACTTAGAACTAGTACTACAACCATTAGAGCAGGTTCTGCGAGAAAGCCTAACAGCAGTTGGCGATTTTTCGGGAGCAGCTAAAGGCACAGCAGAAGATCTAAATGAAGACCTAGCAAAGCAGAACGACAAAGCAGCTAAAAAAAGATTTGCAGCAGCTAAGAAAGAACTAGAAAGATTACAAAAGTTAAGAGAAAAAGCTCTAGCAGATCAATTAAAACTAGAACAAGCTAATGCAGCGCAACTTCTTAAACTGCAAGATCAGTTTGTAGATGCTCAAATAAAAAACATACAAGACGAAGAACAAAAGCGAATTGCGGAAATAAACAGAAGCTTTGATAAACAATTAGCTACAAGGCAAAAGAACTTTGAGAAACTAAAAGCTGATGCGGTAAAACAAGAACAGCAATTAGTAGAAGCATTTGGTCAAGGTTCTGCACAGGTTATAGCATTTAGAAAGCGCAATGCACAGCAGGTAGAGCAGATCAGTAAAGAACTAACTGCAATCGAAGTAGAGGAAGAAAAGCGTAGACAACAGCAGATCCTAGACGTACAAGAAGATTTTGCACAAAAGCGGTTTAAGCAACAGTTAGACAATGCAAAAGCACAAAGTACAGCTATACAAGCCGAACTGAAAAACGAGCTAAACAGAATAGAGCAAATACGTGCGCAAGGCGACATCACAAGTGAGCAGGCACAAAGACAAAGCTTAGAGCGTAGAAAGCAGGCTATAGTGGATCAGTTGGTAGCACTCGAAAAACAAAGAATACTGCTAAACGAATCTGAGTTAGAAGATATTGACGATCAAATACAACAGATTGTATCTAAGCGTCAAGCATTAAATACTCAGCTAGCACAACTAGAAGAAAAGCAGACAGACAAAGTTAAGACAGAAGCTAAAAAGCGCAATGATAGTCAACTCAAGACCATTGACGCAATATCTAAGACTTTTACAGATAGCGTTGGGTTTATTGATCAGTTTACACAGAGCATTGACCAGAGACAACAACAACGTTTTGAGCTTGAAAAGCAACAGCAGCAGAATAGACTTGATGCACTAAATGAACGCCTAAATAAAGCGAGTGGACTTGAAAAGAAGTTCCTAGAAAAGCGAGTACAGGAGGAAACGACAGCAGCCAATGAAATAGCAGCAGCACAAGAACGAGCGCAAAAGCGAGCAGCAAGAACACAGAAAGCTATCGCAATAGCTCAAGCGGCAATCAATGGTGCATTAGCTGTAACTAGAATCTTATTACAAACTACGGATTTTACACCAGTGCAGGCATTTAGAGCAGCAGCAGTAGCAGGAGCAATCGCAACGACAGCAGCACAGATAGCCGTAATATCAGCACAACCACTAGCAACAGGTGGTGTAGTTGGTAAAAATATAAAAGGTAAACCGATTAGTAGAAGCAATGGAGATGATACGCTAACAACATTGAAAACAGGCGAGGTAGTATTGAATAAAACACAGCAGGCTAGGTTAGGTGGATCTAAAACATTTGCATCTATTGGTGTACCTGGTTTTGCCACAGGTGGCATAGTTGGCGCACCATTGCCACCACCAAACATTATTACTGCTCCAAATCCTGCACAAAGCACTAAGGTGCTAGAACAGATTACAAAGCTAAGTATAGAAACTGCTAATAAGCTAAACAAGCTAGAAGTGGTCTATACGACAAATACTAGGGATGCTATACAGCGTGATGATACAGACAGGACAGAGATAAAAACTAGAGCTACACTATAAATAAAAAGAACTATGATAGATTTAAGATTAGGCGATTGCCTTGAAGTAATGAAAACGATTGAAGATAATAGTATCGATGCTATTATTACAGATCCTCCATATGGAACAACCGATTGTAGATGGGATAGTATTATAAATCTTGACTTGATGTGGTCACAATTAAACAGAGTAATAAAACCAACAGGTGCTATTGTTTTATTTGCACAGCAACCTTTTAGCAGTATTTTATTGGTTAGTAATCTAAAAAAATATAGACATAGATTTTTGTGGGAAAAAGATAAATGCGCAAATTTTTTAGTAGCAAAAGCCCAACCATTGAGATACACTGAAGATATACTCGTATTTTGCAATGTAGGATTTTTGAAAAACCAATTCAATAAGCCTACTGGTACTTATAACCCACAAATGAGAGCAGGTGCAGGAAAAAAAGATAGACGCATAGGAAAAGAAACAATTAAAAGTAAAAACATGAAAAGCTTTAACAGTAGGCAAAACCCAACAAAATTGAAACTATCAAATAATAGTGCAAAACAAAGATACCCTAAAGACGTATTAAAAATAAATACACAACATAAAAGAGTTCACCCAACCCAAAAACCTATTGCATTAATGGAGTATCTAATAAAAACATACACCAACAAAGGCGAAACTGTTTTAGATTTTACCATGGGCAGCGGATCAACTATGGTTGCCTGTAAGCGTCTAAATAGGAAAGGCATAGGAATAGAGAAAGAGGAAAAGTATTTTAAGATAGCACAAGAAAGAGTTAATAGTATCTTGTTTTAATTAAAAAGCACTCTACATCGCTGCAAAGTGCTATAAGTATTTATAATTTCTCCCAAAAAAATAAAAATAGTAATCCATAAAAACAATCAATTAAAACTACAAATACAAATGTTATACGAGATAAAAATACCCAACGAGCTACACGACGACTTGAAAGCACTACTTGAAAAAATGCGTACAGATATGTACATAAACCTTAATCAAGCTAGATTTATGCTAGAAGTGTATTATAGGTACATTGATGTAAAACACGGGTACAATGTAAAGCTGTGGGCTAGACGTAATCAAAGCTGCAAGAACTGTGTAAACAACGCAAAAAGAGCATTAATAAAATACTTCAATGAACTAGAAGCAGATGACACAGAAAGATAAGAAACAAAAACATGCAAATGCTAAATTTGCAGAACTGACTCAAGAAAGATTCAAAGAGTGGGCTAGAATCAAGGGGCTAGAATGCTCTGTAGATAACTTTTTGTTGTTTATGCTCAAGCACTCACTACTTAGGGAAAAAGTAATCAATAGATACTTAGTAACGCAGCTATATAAAGAATACAGATCAGAGGGTACAAAATCAGAACAATGTGTCTATCAAGTTTCGGACGTTGTACCCTATGAGCGAACAAATATATATGATATACTGAAAAATTACAGCAATCATTTTAACGAAAACAAACTAACTTTAAAGTAGTACTAAAATATTACATTGCAATTAGGCAGTAATGCTTTGATCTTGTCTACTTCGCTTTCGCTTATTGGGTTGTGTCCCAGCCCAAGCCATTCAAGCTTTTGTAGCTGTCCGATAGATTCGGGAATAGCTTTAATTTGATTGTTTTTAAAATTTACACCTTTAAGATTTCGGAGTTGTCCAATATCTGAAGGGATTGTGGCAATTTGGTTATCACTCAATTCAAGCCATTCAAGCTTTTGAAGTTGACTAATAGATTCGGGCAGGCATGATAGTTGGTTGCCACCCAACCAAATATGTTTAAGATTCTGGAGTTGGCTAACAGATGCAGGTATAGCTTTAAGTTCAAGGTGTCTTAACTTGATATTTACCTCACAAAACACACCAACACCACAAAGGTTAACTAGCTCTTTCTCCTCCTCAAATCCTGCACTATTCCAATCTAATCCAAAGCCTTGCATAATTGAGATAGCTAGATCTATGTTGACTTTTTGACCTGAATACAGTAGGTCTTTTACTTTCTGTATGTACATAATAATTTATAGGTGCAATATAAACTAAAAATTATTTAAGATTCTTTTATAAAATTCTTCATTGAAATAAATTTCAGTGTTTTTTACACGCTCTACACGTACCATAAAAGCAGAGTATTCTAAGTTTTGTAATTCAGCGCAAAGCTCTTTAATTTCTTTTATATAGTCTCCTGCGTTGCCTATTGCTCTTCTGCGTCTGTTTTCATTAATATAATTAATAGAGTAAGCTTTAGAGTCAAAGTCGCAGTGATTACCAACAGTAGCAAATTTTTTAGAGCTTTTATATACTCTTTCAGACCAATCTAAAATAACAGCTTGTTGCTCTGCTATAAGCTGTTCGCAAATGTTTGCAATTTCTGTATTAATTGCTTCTTTAGCTGCTAATTCTGCTTCCTGAGCAGCTAATTTAGCTTCTTTAGCTGCTAATTCTGCTTTTTGCTCTTCTGTTAGTTCAGTAGCTAATATTTCTTCTAACCAAATTTCGTTATCTACTTCTTCTTCTGAGTAGCATAATAAAGCGTCTAACTGATCGTCTGTTAAGTTTGTAATTTCTGTAGAGTTAGGAGTAAATAAAGCGTCTAACTGATCGTCTGTTAAGTTTGTAATTTCTGTAGAAGTAGACATAATTTTGAGTTTTGATATTAATAATTGCTTCCGTTGTGATACAAATATACAACAGTTTTAATAAAAACCAAACATTCTTGATAAAAAGATCATAAAAAAGCGGATTTTTTTTTGCTTGCATTGCTGTATTATTGCAATATGACAAAATCTAACATTGAAAATAATACTATTCTATTTAGCACTGATATATATGGACAGTATCAAGTCGATGAGCTTGCAAGCAGTCTATCTATGCCTAGTGGCGATATAGAACTAGTTATCAATAGCCCTGGTGGCGATGTGTTCACAGGTTCTGCTTTGTCTGCACTAATCAGCAATGAAGTAAATAATGGACGCAAAGTAAAAACTGTAGGCATTGGACTTGTAGCAAGTGCTGCAACTTTTATGTTGTTGGCAGGAAGTGAAGTAACTATGCAAGAAGATGCGTTCTTGATGGTGCATCAACCATTTAGCTATGGTGGCGGTAATAGTGACGATTTGCGCAAAGATGCTGACTTGCTTGATAAGATCGAAAACATAATAGTCAACATCTATGCACGTAAAATGATGCAGACTAAAGGCATGGACGAAGATGAAGCAAAGAAGAAAAGTAAAGAGTATGTGCAAAATGAGACGTGGTTTACTGCTCAAGAAGCACTAGAAGCAGGTTTGATTGATAGCGTTAACACAACAATGCAACCTGCGCAACCTATCACAGAATCAGTAGAAGCAAACAACAGAACAGACAAGAAGTATAACTATACAAATCATTTCAAAAATGCGCCATTGGCGTTTAAATTACAATTAGACAATCAGATGGATAACAAACAAGTAAAAGAAGCTAAAAGCTTATTTGCTCGCTTGGCTAGTTTATTTGGTGTTTCTAATAACGCTGAAGCGGAAACAGTAGAAGAAACTGTAGAAGCAACAGTAGAGGAAACGCCAGTAGTCGAAACTGAAAAGATGACAGCAGAGCAGATGAAAGAAGCACTAGAAACTGAAGGTTATGCAGTAGTAACTAAAGAAGAACTAGATGCTAATCAAGAGCTTTTAAACAAGCTTAATGCACGTTTATCGCAGATCGAAAACAAGCAAGCGTCTAAAGCTATTGCAACACCTGCACACAAAGAGACAAAGAAAGAAGACAAGCCTGTATTGAATAAAAAGCAGCAAGATATGTTTTCTTTATTAGCTAACACTATCAAAAACGCTTTATAAATGGCTTTTGAACTAATCACAACAGGTTCTAAAAAATGGGCTGACTATCAACAGCAAAATAATCCATTAGCAGCAGGTTACAATGTAATCAAGGCAAAAGGTATGGATTTCGTTGGTATCAATGGACAGCCTGCAACATTCAACTTGGTGGTAACATACACCAAAGCAACACCGTTATTTGAGATTTCAGATAATGAATTATCAGCAAACGAAGTAGAGTACTACAATGTACGTGTAGTTGACCAAAGCGGAAACGAAGCAGCAGGTCAATTAGATGTAGCTGACCCTAGTACGGCTGTAGCTATCGACATTAGCAATTTGAATGTAAACGAAGTACTAACAGCTTTTGTATCCATTGGATCTAGCTATAGTCCGCAACTACGTGAAATGCCAAACATTGAATTTCCGTTGAACATCTCAGAAGATTTAGCCGCTTTTGAAATCGGAAACAAAGTAACGCAAGGCGCAATTGCTGCAACATTTGACGAGTTAACAGCAGCTAATGGTGGTACGGTTAATTTACCTGCTGCAAGCGTAGGCGATACTGTACAAGGTGCTGTAGTTTTAGCAGCTACATTAGGCAATGTAAAAGTAACTAGCATCACAGCTAGTGGTGATGGTGCTGTAGTAGCTCCTGCTGGGTACACACCATTTAATATCGAAGTAGACGCAAGTTCTCCTGATTCTACTTTTGTTTTCGCTCTAGACACTGCTACAGCAGGTGCAAAGAGTATGACTATTACTATTATTTCAGATGCAACTGTAAGCCCTTATACGTTTGACGTAGCTTTAACAGTAGCTTAAACACTATATAACTATGATAACTGAATTAGGGCAATTTAATGTAAATTTTGAAGGTGCTACAGCGAGACGCATCTTTTTAGACCCAATTTTTAAAGATGTACAGCCATTTGAAGGCGACATTTACCAAGTAATGCCAAACGTAGTGAGTCGCAAAAACATGGTATTTGTAGGACCATTAGACAACTATTTACGTAAGCGCATTGGATGTGGTTTTAATCCTACAGGTAGCCTAAACGTATCTGAGCGTCAAGTAGAAGTGGAGTTAGTAAAGGGAGAAACGCAGCAATGTTGGGACGAGTTTAAAGATACTATCTTGATGGAAGCACTAAACAAAGGTGTTGACATGGGTAACATGGAAGGTACATTGATGCAAGATATTATTTTGACACGTATGCAACAAGGTGCTAGTCGTCAAATTAATTTGCTAGCATGGTTTGGGGATAAGACAAGTGCAAATCCAGAACAAAACATCTGCGATGGCATGTGGACAAAGTACATTCCTGAACTACAAGCTAACAACTTAATCAGAGTAGTAGATTCTAACTCTGGTACACCATTGGGTGCAGGTGGGGCAATTGACTTGTTAGATGCAGTCTTAGATTCTGCTAGCAACGAATTAAAAGCATTACCTGTTGGCGATCGTCGCTTAATCGTATCTAATAACATTGCTGAGCAATTAGAGAAAGACATCCGTAATGGCGTGGCAGGCGATAGCGCATTTATCCGTGAAGTGGAAGATGGACGTATGACTATGCTGTTTAGAGGTGTTCAGATTGTATCAATGCTTAGATGGCAGGGACTATACGAGCAGTATGTAGGTGTAGCTGATGCTAACTTAGTATTATATACTGCACGTCAAAACTTGATTTTGGCTACTGATCGTATCAGCGACACTACAAGCATTGATGGTTGGTTTGAAAAGAAAGAGGAAGCAATGTATTTTAGAACAGCCTTTAAATTAGGTTTTAACTACATCCACCCTAGTTTGATGGTGGCTGCAAAATAATATAATATGAGTTTATCAAGCGGTTTAACTATTGATTGCTCTAGTCAAAAGTGTAGTGGTGGTGTAGCAAAACTATATCTAGCTAACAAAGACGACGTAGACGCAATTACATATACAATAGACGATAATAGCACAGCCACAGCCATCACTATGGTTGCTGCTGCTGTTTTCTATGAATTTGAGTTTGCAGATTTTACAGCAGTGTTTAATGAAGATGCACCTGCTGAAAACTGTAACTATGCAATCACACAAACATTCGATGGTATCTTTCCATGTCATAAGCAATCTGTACGTGACATTATCCAAGAATTACAAGATGGTTCTTGCTGTGGGTTTGTTGGAATCGTTGAAACACTGAGCGGTGTTAAGTGGCTTTGGGGCGACTTAGATAAGCGTAGAATTAAGTTACTAAATAGCCCAACTACAACAGGTGCAGCTATTGCTGATCAAAATCAAGTAACATTTAACTTTCAGTGTCAAACTACAAAACTAGCTGTTGAATATTCAGGAGTAGTTCCTGTATAACAGATTTTCTATTTCTATCTATAAAGCGGTGTGTATTTCTCGTATGCACACCGTTTTTTTATACACTGTAAAATGGTAAAACTAAAAAAGAAATACAACAAGTACAGAGTAGGTACAACACTAGCAGATGGCAAAGCATTTAATAAATGCTTAGAGGACGCAACACAGGATGAACTAGACCAACTTGTACACATCTTAGATAAAAAATATTTTACTGTCTCTAAAATGCCTAAAAAGCCTGTTTTAGATAAAGACAAAGAAAACGACATACCAACACTATAATGAGTAAACGCAATAGACAAAATAAAGCAGTAGGCGCAAAGCAGGATAAAAAGACACTGTTAAACTGTGAAGGGTTTGATGTATGCAGCGATCATCACAATAGTAACTTCTATCATCGTGCTAACTTTGTTTTGCCTATTGACAACATAAAAGAACCTGATAGTAGACAGCTAGAACAAAGTACAATAGATTACATACCATTCCTAAACACCAACAACGGGTTATTAAATGAGCTGTATTCTGTTATTAATACTAGTCCTACCACTAGAGCGATTATAAAAAACAAAACTACATTGTCAAGCGGTGCAGGTTTTTATGCTACAGAGGGTAGAACCTCGTCCATATCTAACATAGAAAAACCACAGGCAGCTAATCCAAATAATCTACTAGAACTAGATGACTACATAAACGATGTCACAGGCGATGGTAGAAGCCTACAAGAAGAACTAGAAAAAGTGTTCTTTGATATGTGGTCTTATGGTAATGCTTTTATAGAGCTTAGAAAATCTCGTTTAGATGGTGCTAATTATTTGACTGTTCATCATGTAGCTATAGAGTATTGCAGACCTAAGAAAGTTTCAGAATACAGCGAGACAAACAAAGTAGAATATGTAGGTATTAGTAATCGTTTTGAAGATGGCGAACAAGATCCTACAAATGTAGTAGACGTTCCTGTATATCCTAACTTTGAAAATGTAGCAGGCATAGAGCGGTCAATCATTCACATTAAAGACTACAGTCCACAGTTTTTCTATTGGGGTTTACCAGATTGGATAGCAAGCGTTATTTGGGGGGAAATGGAGTACAGAAGTGCTAAGTTTAACCAATCAAAATTTGATAATGGTTATGTACCTTCTGCTATTGTGACGATGGCTGCTGACATGAACAGCGATGAAGCAGGACAGTTCATCAAGAAGTTTCAAGAAAAGTTTACAGGTACAGGTAATAATAGCAAAATGTTTGTGCAAGTGGTGCGAGACATGGACGCAAAAGCAGATGTACAAATACTAGAAAATCACAACGAAGGCGAGTTCTTAAACTTAGTAGAAATTACTACGGATAAGATCATAACAGCGCACAGATGGACACCAAGTCTAGCAGGTATCAAAACAGCAGGACAGTTAGGCAGTAATCAACAGATACAGCTAGAGTATGAAATCATACTAAACACTGTTATTAAGCCTGTTCAGAAAATGATTGAACGAAGATTGATAGCTCCAATCTTAAAAGAATCCGCAGCATATAACGATAGCGCTAACTGGCAAAATATAGCACTACACTTGCAATGCATGAACATCGTGTCGTTTATGTCAACATTAGATGCTAGTGCAGTTATGACAGAGAACGAACAACGTGAGGAACTAGGACTGCCACCATTACAAAACGATCAAAACCTAGAAGATGCAAACGACATTAATTAAACCAGGCGAAACAATAAACGGTGGTGTTGTTAGGTCAACGCCTTTAAATTCTCGTTTTTGATCAGCAACTACTAGCAGCACATATCAAGATTGCAGAAGAACGCTTTTGTAATAGATGTACTTTGTGCTGATCTGTACAATGATATGATAGCACAACAAAACACAATAGAGTCTAACTACAATATAAATGTAGGATCTATTGTACAGAAGTTTCCCACCAATGCAGCCTACGAAACATTGTGGGTAGAACATCTACTATACTATACAAGTAACGCTGTACTATATCAAGCTTTGCCAAATATAGCCATACAGATAGGATCTAACGGACTGTTTTTAAATGGTTCTAACATGGCAGAAAATGCAGGCGTAAAAGGCTTAACCTTTTGGCAGGACACTATCCAGCAAAGTTTAGACGTAAAGCGTCAGACTATAGAAAACTTCTTGTGTTCTAATCAGTCAGACTATACGCTTTATCCTGATTACAAGTGCAATAACTGTGAGGGCTGTGGACACAGTCAAGAGAACTGTAAAGGCTACGCAAAGTGTGGCAAACACAATAAAACATCTAAGAACACAGGAATAATACTATACTAATGACAGACCTAGTAATAAAAGAAAACGGAATAATTAAAATATATCAAGCGTTTGTACTTTTCAGAACTGTGCAGTCTGTTTTATCTTATCGTGTTATTGACGATGACAGAATAGAACTAGAGCAAATCACAGGCGTACCATTTACGCTTTTTGCATCTAACATAAAATCTATTACACTGTTTGGTCAAGCTAAAACAGCTTTTAATGGCGATGCTCAAGACTTAGCAACTATTCTAAACGACTCTATAATTAAAACACTATGATAAAACTTATAAAAAAAAAACGAGTGGCTTAGTGCAAATTGTAGATGGCAGCGATACACTAAGCACATTACAAGGCGTTGCAACATTGCAAGCGTTTGATGAATTTGTACAAGTTACAGATGTCAATGGACGTGTACAGGATTTATATACACGTTCAATAGGTCAAACACAAATAGAACCTAATGCACCTGTTGACTTTGCAGGAGACACACAGGATTTAATAGAGTTGTTAGATAATAGCTTTTTTGGTGACACACCTGCAAGCGGTGGTGGTGGTGGTGGCAGTATCGAGACAGGAGCAACACCACCTACAGACACTACTAAGCTTTGGGCTAATGATTCAGATAATATTATCTACAGATATAACAGTGATATTAGCAAATGGGTATCTACATCTACTGAACGCATTATGTATTCACTAAACGGGTTAATAGGTAATGGTGTATTTATAAATTTTGGTAGAGCAACAACAAGCGGATCACAAGGCGCACCATTAGGCAGTAGTTATCTATTTACAGGATTTAGCTATAAGAGTGTAGCAGCTTTACTAGATCAACAGTACGCATTTTATGATAAGACAGGTATTTTAGTATCTCAAGCTATACCAGGTCAAAACTCTGGCTTGCAGTTGTTTGCTAGTCCATTTTTTATATTGTTATTGTTACAGACTCTTGTCTTATATAAGAATTAGTACCCGTGAAATTTAATGTTATGTCGTATGCTTCGCCCGTTGGATCTCCATCAAACGTTTGATTTTCTAGATTCCATACGCCCGTAGATTGTTCTGCAAGGTTAACAGGATTGCCTACTGGATCTGGTCCATTAAATGGTTCTTCAAAGTTCCATTCTATACTGTTGATAAATTGCGTATCACTGCCTATAAAATTGACTTCTAAAGTGTAATTTCCACTACCTGTTGACTCAATACGACTAAGTATTAAAATAAAATCTGTGTACTCTTTTCTGTATAGCAGTTCCACTACTGTGTCCTGATTGGTTGCACCTAAATGCTGACAAGCTAAAGTAGCAGCAGGCTGTATTGTAAGTGCTGTAAATGTCTGTAATCCTGTTCGTGACATTGTCACATCTTGATCTATTACATTTATAGCATCTCTATAAAATAAATAGCTTTGGTCAGATAGCTGTCTTATGTTTGTGTACTTAAATGCAAAGGCGTTTAAACGCTCTGTAATTGGATAACCTTCGCTTGTTGTGGTTTGTGTTTGCCCTACTCGCAAAAATACGCCATTACCAGTGTTTGCGTTGTCATTAAATACAATACTGTAGACTTGATCGCTTAACCATTTACTTTGCGCTGAATCATAATAATATAGCTCGTTCTGCAATGTATCAAACCAAAGCAGGCTGGTATCTACAGGTGGCGTTGTACCTTTTTCTACTACAGGATCAGCACCACCACCACCGCTAGGTGTTTGATTAAAAAGACTATCTTCTA
>Ga0255376_1013_pt1 | contig 14947 bp, 12 predicted proteins | sample ANMaggSeSYBR01C3_FD_182095 | JGI IMG/M metagenome (GOLD analysis project Ga0255376, IMG submission 182095) | Sediment cell enrichment communities from methane seep in Santa Monica Basin, California, United Staets - ANME aggregate JGI... | ecosystem: Environmental > Aquatic > Marine > Cold seeps >...
TGGAAGAAGACAGTGACCATCAAGAGATCCATCTTGAACAACTTGGGGAGTGCCCACCGGGCAAACAGTACTCAGTTGTTGTCTATGCACTTTCAGATATTGGCACTTCAATGGATTTCACTGTTGAATACTCATGGGGTCAAAACATTTCAAGGAAAGAAGGGGATTGTCTGGCTTCGGCCTGTGAAGGAGCAATACTTTCTTCCATTTTGAACGCTCCATTATTATATACAAATCCTTCGGATATTCCAGAATGTACAATTAACACACTGTACAAGCTAGGCGTAGAAGAGATATCTATAGTTAACCTTGGTGGATATTTGTCCGATGATGCAACCAGGCAACTCTCAGATGCTTTTGACGTCGTGGAACATTTTACGGAATATAAGACAGTTTATGATAGCATTATGGATAAAACAGGAAGCAATGATGTAGTATTTTCTACCATTGATCCTTGGAGCTATTGGTACTACACTGTTAAAGCAAGGGAATTGAAACCAGCAGGAGAATTTGAAGGAGCTTTTTACTTTGGACCTGCAGCCTATGCTGCTGCTCATCATGGCAGCCCCCTGCTTCTCGTAGATAACCATCCAGAACTATCTTCAGGAGTCTTGTGGCACAATGAATTCTGGAAGAAAAATGGAAATGGATATACTCATGTTCCGGTTGCCCCTATGGTTTTAACTGGTAGACAAGTGTATGAATTCCTAGGAGAATATGGATTTGACAAGGAAGGGAATGAATCAATGTTGACCGTTGCAGGTCAGTATGATATTGCTCCTTCGTGGACACGTACATTTGCCGGGGTTGCCAATTCTGGAACTATTATTGGTACGCCTGTTGATGTTTCAAGCATGATTAGCAGGAATATTTTTTATCCTGCACTTATCTTTGAAAACCCTGCACTCCAAGGAAAAGTAGAACTAGAAAATGGAAGTAAAAGCACTAGGGCACAATTTTCTATTAGAACGCCATTCCAGGGTCTCATAGAAAGACTGTTTCATAAACCATTTGGCAGTAATCTAAAGATAATCAAACCATCAAAAACTGAAAGATACACATACCCTGTTCTTCATACCTATGGTTGTTATGCACATCGTTTCAACGAACGCGGTGGTGATTATTGGGGAACCAAATATCAGGCGAGAGACGGAACAATTCCAGGTGTAACTATATCACTCAACGAAATAGATCAAGGAACCCGTGTGATGCATGAAGGCATATATGGATGTTTCTGCCCAGATATGGCCGAAACAGAGATTGCTCCTTTTTATGCTAGTAAAGCAGGCTATCAAAATGCCTTTTCCACTAATTTTGACGTTACAATTGATAACTTAAATCAAGGAGTAATTAGCTGGTATATGGTACTTCACGGCGATAGTCAAAACGGCGGGCAACTTTCATGGTATTCGCCAACTTCCATAGAAGATCTGACTGGATCAAAACTGGCACAGTTCCTACTTGGAGTACCACTTGGATTACTTCCAACAATTGAGACAAATCCCTGGAGAGGGTATGATCAACTTTGGGGTAGCACAGAAGAACCTGACACTGCAACATTGAATGCTGAAATTGGATTAGTACTTGGATGGTTAGGACTTGCAAATCCTGATGGACCACTTGATGGCGGAATCCTTAAAGTAGGTTTAGATTTGGTACCAGCAAACATACCGTTGATGCAATCCAATCGGAACGACTATTTTGATGGGTTTGTAGGTCCTTATAGTATCACTGCAATGATCACCAAATTCCATTATGCTCACCCTGGCAAGGAATATGACGATAAGCTTGAAAATCTTCATTCTATGAATTTCCACGCAGATTCATGTCTGATAGCCTGTAAATTCCTTCATATAGCATTTATGCGACATGGGTCAGTTGCACAAGAAATAGATCCATGGCCTACATCATATTGGGGGGGTGTAGTATTCCAAGAAATACCAAGAGACTTTGCACTTGGAAAAACCATTGGAGAATCATACGCTGACGGGCGAGCTAAGATAGGAATCAAATATCTTTTTGAAGACAATGAGGAAATAGAATGGTGGTGGGACAGTGCAGAAAATGTCGTTCTTTTCTCAGATCCCGATCTCAGAATATGGGTTCCTAGCACAGAGTGGGATACAAAAGCTAGAAATCATTGGGAAAGCAAAGACATAGCACCACTGAAATACGACAAAGAGATGTCTGTAGATGGTCATATGCCATACGGTGCAGCAGATTATCCACATGAAAAAGAACCGACATCCTGGTTGCAATATATTATCTGGATAGTAGTAGTCATATTGCTAATAATAGTATTAGTTGTAGCTATTTCAAAAAAGAAAAAGAAGAAATAAGATAGCGGTCCTAATATGTGGAAATTGCCTATCTCAACAAACAAAAGCAAATAATGGAATGATTGATAGGAAAAGAGCAGCATGGATTTTATCAGCAGATAAGAAAAGCCACTTCTGAAGAAGAGCTAGCCGTTGTCCTTTGGGAGAATGGAACCGTTTTTGTAAAGAAGAAACTGGCATAATCAACAACAAACATTATGGAATTATTTTCAACAAAAGATTTAAATTCAATTGATTCATTTAAATTACAGGGAGGAGGAAAAACGTGTATGATAACTCATGGAAAAAAATCTTGGCTTTAGTCGTAATGGTTTTATTATTTGCAATAGCATACCACCAAGTATTAACGGGCAACATATCCAAGAAGATATGAATATATCATATCAACGTCTTTGTAATGGCATACTACGAGGTAATATCGACCTTACATATGATGTCGATGATATCCCAAGTACAATTCGCCCTGAATTAGATATTGTAAGGGTTGATTTATATATCGAGGGCTTTGAATAACCTTCTGTTTTATTCAATTTTCCATCTCAACATGTGAAATCACACTAAACCTTACATTATCTTGTGTTTTTCTCTTATTTTCCTGGTTTTTTAATGAAATCAATGTTCCTGGGGAGATTGACATTCATTTGCGTAATTTACTTATTGGTTTTCTTGGTTATACAGCAAAGCAAGAGTCTGAGAAGAACAGTCAGAGAATCAAGGATAGCGTTAAGTTCCAGAAAGCGGTTAAGAAGGGCAGGGTCGGAAGGCCTTCAATCTCAGACGAGGTTATTAGTCAAGTATTAGATAAGTTGAAGAGTGGCGACAGCTACCGGACTATCCATCAAAATGTCTCGTATAAAATTAAATTTGGGAAAATTAAACATGTCAGTATTGCAACTATATGTAAAATCGCAAACAGCACAGGTAAGTACCTAGGGGGGATGTTAATTTATGATCTGGAAGCATGACCGTGATTGTGTGAGACGTGTCATAAATATTCCCTGGTTCTTTTCAAGCATGTGTTTGCATGGTTTGTGTGATTTGATCAAGGATTCCTTGTAGACAGTATTGATCGGTATCTGAACCTGTTCACAGCGTATTTCACAGGCCGTGCTGCCATAGGGTCTGTGACTGAATACTGTGAAGCACAACACAGGATTCCTGACTGTTATCCCATTCACATGATTCACAAGAGGATTTGTGTGTGAAGTTTGTGGTGAAACTTGTTGTGTGAGCTGTGGCGTGGCGCCAAGGCATGGCGCCATGAAGCATTTTAGCCTCTGGGCTGCGGAGGCCTGGTCAGTTGGGCTGGGCTACATACACGCGCGCGTGCGTGTGGAGTACACTGTGGCCTGAATTCAAGCCAGTGCGCCATGGGCCCTGGTCAGCTGAGCCTGGATTCAGTTCAACACGCCATGAAGCTTTTCACTGACCTGAATTCTCAGGCCTGGGCCGTGGTCTGGACTTCAGGCTTTAGGCTGTTAAGTGAATATGGTCTGTGAGATGTAGCACAAGTTATGTGTTGTGTTTTCACGTGAGCGTCAACAATGTATAGAGGGTTTTGAAAAACCCCTCATAGAAACCTCTATATGTTCATAATTCATTCCTTATGTATAAGGAGTGAGAGGTGGATGAGTTTTAACCGTTTTATTCTGGAAGAACAGTATAAAAAAGTGAAAGGTCTTGGAGATCGTCTTGTATTAATGAAACAGCAGATAGATTGGAAACCATTTATTCCTCTGGTAAAAAGTGTTTTTTATGATGATAAAAAACAGGGTGGACGCCCCCATACGGATGAACTCGTAGTAGTGCGGTCCATGCTCTTACAGGCATGGTATAACCTATCAGATCCAGAGCTGGAGTTTCAATGTCATGACCGGTTGAGTTTTCGGAATTTCCTCGGGTTCCCCGAAAAGATTCCTGATTTCAGTACGATCTGGAGGATACGTGATCGACTGGAGACGGATGGAGTGGATACATTAATTTGGGCTGAGCTACAACATCAGTTAGATAGCAAAGGATTCAAAGTAGAAAAAGGAACAATTCAGGATGCAGCATTCATTGAAGCAGATCTTGGGAAGAAAAGACACAGCAAGGAAAAGAAAGCCAGGAAAAAAGGTGAAACGGTTGAGTACACAGATAAGCAGAAACGACATAAAGATAAGGATGGAAGTTTCAGTGTGAAACATGGTCAGGTTCACTATGGGTATAAATCCCATATCAAACTGGATGTAAATCATCATCTCATCCGAGATGTTGAATTTACAACCGCAAGTGTCCATGATAGTGCGGTGGACTTATCTAAACCTGATGAAGTGGTATATCGAGATAGAGGATACACAGGAAAAGAGACAAAGGCAAAAGGAAATGGTAGCATGAAACGAGGGAATCTTACAATCTGGCAGAAACTACGGAACAAACGAATATCAAAGAAACGAGCTCCTGGTGAACGACCATTTAGCGTTATCAAACGAACATTTCATGGTGACAGAACATACGTGAAAACACTCCCTCGTGTTCGTGTTAAAGAGATGTTCAAATGTTTTGCTTATGATCTTTATCAGTTAGTCACCTTGGAACGGAAACGGATGAGCGTAAGCTAGGTCAACAATTCAAAAATAAGGAAAAAAATGGTAAAAATCAAGGGTCAAATAGTGAAAATGACAACATAATATATGGATTTTGCGTGAAATCACGCAAAAAAGCAATATAAGGAAAATGAAACTTGGTTATTCAAAGCCCTCTATATAATGTTTGGTGTGATATTTTATATTATCTATTATATATTTTTTAAGTATATATCATTTTATGGCGTAATGTCAATATAATTGATAGTAGCATTTATATGGTTAAAATACATATATACTAAAAACTCTTAATTTCAAAAAAATTTCAAGGGGAAAAGTACAATGCAAATCGATAAAAAGAAACAGAAAAGAATTACTTTGAAAGGATTATTCAGAAATACGGCCCCAGTAGAAAAGGAAAAGGACAGTAGACCTAGCATGCCACTGCTTAAAAAAATGGCAACTACAAGGGAACTGAAGGATGTATTAAAAAAGATAGAATACGAGACAATACCAACAGTGAGAAACGCATGGATAGATTATTTTCTCGAAGTTACAAAGCGACCTAAATGTAGTGAAGATTAAAAAGAACAAGAGAATGTAGGAATATAACGCCATCATTTTCGTGATGCTATTTTGATACAAAACATAACAATTAAATAAGGTATATATATACCACAGCAGGGTGAGGTTAAAATGGATATATCTATCATAGTACCAATAGGGGGCATAGTGGCTTTACTTTTCGCAACATACCTATTTTTTACTGTTAAAAAACAAAGTTCTGGAAACGAAAAAATGAAAGAACTCAGTGGTGCAATACGGGAGGGAGCTATGGCTTTTTTGAAAAGCGAATACAAAGTACTTGTTGTGTTTGTTGCAGTTGTCGCAGGGCTTCTCTTTGCAGCATCGTTTGTAGAAGAAACTATGCACTGGGGTTTATCACTAGCATTTGTTGTAGGGGCGATATTTTCTGCAGTTGCTGGAAACATTGGAATGCGTATGGCGACAATGGCAAATGCAAGAACAGCAGAAGGAACAAAAAAGAGTCTAAGCAAAGGACTTTCAATAGCGTTCTCAAGTGGTGCAGTCATGGGAATGTGTGTTGTTGGACTTGGAGTTCTTGGAGTATTTGGGCTATATACATTGTTCAACAATGTATTACTGATTGACTATGCTGAAAAGACTATGATGACCACCAACATCTTATTTGGCTTTGGCTTTGGTGCTTCATCAATAGCACTTTTTGCTCGTGTTGGTGGTGGAATTTATACAAAATCAGCAGATGTCGGTGCAGACCTTGTTGGTAAAGTAGAGGCAGGAATTCCTGAGGATGACCCACGAAACCCTGCAGTTATTGCCGATCAAGTAGGGGACAACGTTGGAGATGTCGCTGGGATGGGTGCAGATCTGTTTGAGTCGTATGTTGACTCGATAATAGCAACTATGGCACTTGCGGCGGTTGCAGGTGGTTTTGCAGCAGCCACTTATGGGGATAAAGCTATCATCCTTCCATTAGTTATTGCAGGAATGGGTATATTTGCCTCAATTATTGGTACTATGGTAGTGCTTTTAGGTGGTGGAAAAAATGTCTATGGGGCATTACGTAACTCGCTTTTTATTAGTACAGCGTTAACTGCAGTATTTGCAGGTATTGCGACATGGTTTATTCTAGATGGGGAGATGAATCCGTTTTATGCAATGGTTGCTGGTCTTGTCGCAGGTATTGTAATTGGACTTAGTACTGAGTATTTTACTTCTGAGAAAAGAAAGCCTGCTCAGGGTATAGCTGAGGCTTCTAGAACTGGTCCTGCTACTGTAATTATACAGGGTATGACAACTGGTATGCTAAGTACAGTTATACCTGTTATAGCAGTAGTTATTGCTATGATTGTTGCCTATGAATTTGCAAACTTTTATGGTGTAGCTATTTCAGCGGTTGGAATGCTCAGTATCCTTGGTGTTTCGCTTGCAACTGATTGTTACGGCCCTGTTGCTGATAATGCACAGGGTATAGCTGAAATGGCAGGTATGGGCTCTGAAGTAAGAGAGCGAACTGAACAACTTGATGCTGTTGGTAATACTACTGCTGCAATGGGAAAAGGATTTGCCATAGGATCTGCGGCAATTACTTCTCTTGCGCTTATATTTACATACATGATAGCAGCTGATACACTTCTTCTTCCGGCGGGTAAAACACTTGAACTATCCTTAGGTAATCCTTATGTGGTTTCTGGCGTGTTCATTGGTGCGATGCTTCCATTTGTTTTTACAGCTCTTACAATGGGTGCTGTCGGTCGTGCAGCATATGCAATGGTTGAAGAGGTTAGATATCAATTCAAAAAGTTTGATCTTTTGAAGAGTGATAAAAATAAGCCAGATTATGCTCGTTGTGTAAAAATTAGTACGAACCGTGCACTAAAAGAAATGATGCTTCCTAGTTTATTAGCGGTTGTTTCCCCAGTTATAGTAGGTTTAATTCTTGGTCCCGAGGGGTTAGGTGGGCTACTGGTTGGTTCTATTGCCTCTGGTTTTTTACTAGCAGTATATCTTGCTAACGCGGGTGGTGCATGGGACAATGCAAAAAAATACGTTGAATCAGGCAATCTTGGTGGCAAAGGATCAGAGGCACATAAAGCTACTGTGATAGGTGATACCGTAGGCGATCCATGTAAAGATACATCAGGACCGTCCCTTAACATTCTTATCAAGCTCATGTCAATTGTGTCATTGGTATTTTTACCACTGATTATTGCATTCAGCAGATAGATTAAAAAGCAAATCCCGATATTAAAGGTAATTGTTATAAAACATTCAAAAAGCATATAAGGAGCAAATATATTCCAAGACGTCTATTTATCCGGTAGAGTAGTGATTTAAATGTATGCCATGGTGAAAGTTGAAGATACTATAAGAATACTTCCTGAGAGATTCGGCGAAGATCTTGATGAAGTAGTTAGGGAAATTGTGCAAAAGAGTTTTGAAGGGACAATGAGAAAAGATCACGGCATTATTATAGCGGCTAACAGCATAGAACCGGTTGGTGATGGAATAATCATCCATGGGGATGGAGCAATGTACCAAAAAGTAGCTTTTGATGCATTGATGTTTAAACCAGAATTACAGGAGGTCGTGGATGGCATAATATGTGAAATCGTGGAATTTGGAGCCTTTTGCCATATTGGCCCCATTGATGCATTGATACACATGAGTCAAATCATGAATGACTATGTTGAAGTAGATGCGGATAATGAAATAATCACCGGTAAAGAAAAAAAGATGACGCTTAAAACAGGTGATCCGATTAGAGCAAGAATTGTTGCTGTGAGCATGAATGAACTGTCTGCAAGAGAGAGTAAAATAGGACTTACTATGAGGCAGCCGGCTCTTGGTGCACATGAATGGTTAAAGGAACCGAAAAAAGAAGAGAAAGGAAAGGAAGAAGAAAAAGATAAAAAGAAAAAGAAAAGGAAGGGACGGAAGTGAAAAATCTCAATGCCTGTAAAAACTGTCATGCGCTAACAGAAAAAAATATTTGTCCTAACTGTTCAGTTCCTACATCAAAAAGATGGGGGGGTTACCTTGTTATCAGAGATCCTTCCAACTCCCAGATTGCTGAAAAGATGAATATTACAAAACCTGGCAAATATGCATTAAAGGTTAGGTAATGGACGATATTTTGTATTCATTGCCAGATGATTTACGTGATAAGTTAAAGGAGCCAATAGGGCTGCTTGTAAATGAAGAAGAACTTCTGAGATTACTGGCAAAAGAGGAACATATTGTTTCTGTAGGGGATCAGGTGACTTACACTCTTTTAAAGAATGGCATTGAACCTATTTTTTGTGTTGTTGATTTCAAAATAAAGAGGAATCGTTATTCTAATGACATTAAAGAAAAGATACAATCATTTGGTAAAAAAAGAGTGGTAATAAAGAATCCCCCGAGATGCATATCAGGTAATCTCTGGAACGTTATAGAAGCCGCATTTGATAATTTAGAGAAAAACGCCCTACGAATTGAAATTGATGGAGAAGAAGATTTAGCAGCACTTCCTGCCATATTATTGGCCCCTGGAGACGTAACTATAATATATGGATTGCCGAATAAGGGGGTCGTAGTAGTTAAAGCCACTAAAGAACATAAGAGAAAAGTAAAAGAGATACTGGATAAGATGTGAGTATCATGGAAATAGAAATTGATTCAAAGAAAAATAACCCCTTGTTTGACAGAACTGAAGTTCATTTTACAATTCAACACGAGGGTGAAAAAACACCAAACCGAGAGATTATACGCAGCGAACTAGCTGAAAAGCTCAATGCAAAGAAAGAGAATATTATAATTAATGATATTCAGTCAAGTTCCGGCATTCAGAAAAGCATAGGATACGCTAAGATATATTCCTCCATGAAAAAAGCCGAAGAAATGGAGAGAAAACATATCCTAAAGAGAAACAAAATCAGCGGGAAGAAAGAAAAGAAGGAAAGAGAAAAGGCAGAAACCGCAGAAGAACCGCCCAAAGAGGAAGAGAAACCAGCTGAAAAGAAGGAGTAGAAATGAAAGGTAGAGAGATATTCAAGGTTGAGGGTGACAAGATTACCCGTTTACGAAGACATTGCCCAAAATGTGGAGAGGGTGTATTTTTAGGCGAACATAAAAATCGTGTTAGCTGCGGAAAATGTGGATACACAGAGTTTAAAGGTAGAAGTAAAGAAATACCTAAGCCTATTGAAACAGAAGGGAAACCTGCAGAACCATCTAAATAACCAAAAGAAGGGTAACAAAAAAAAACAGATGGCAAACGGAAAGACTAACGATTGGCATCTTTTTTTATCATATTTTTTATTAGAGACGAATACATTCCCTATTTAGTGTTGGGTCTGTAGTGTAGCCTGGATATCACCGGGGCTTCCGGAGCCTCTAACCCGGGTTCGAATCCCGGCAGATCCGTTAATTCTGAACTTATTAGCTAATAGTCACTACTGCAGTATCTTCACAGCTTACCAGTATACTAGTATCCTCTGAACAATATGCATAGCCATAATATGAGTTTGTATATGTACCATCTGACAGTGCTGTTGCAGAATATTCTATTGCAATGGTTTCACCTGGAGCAAGATATGCTATCTCAGTTAAAACCCAAAGATAATCCACACCACTAGTTCCATCCATTATATTGCAATAATTTCGGAGTCCAAGATTTTCACCATTTTGATATAGAGCACCACTCCCACTAACATAGCTTAAACCTGATGGCAGTGAATCAACCACTCGAATGCCTTCAACATTTTTAACTCCACCATCATTCTCAAGTTCTAATTTGAACATAACGGTATCGCCAACAGATACAGCTACTTCGTCAACCCATGCAGCGCCATCCCATGCATATTTACCACCCGTAACGCTTGGATTATTTGGACATCTGCATTCACATTCTTGACTATCTTTCCACGGTTCCTGATCTTCTTTATTTTTTCTACTGGGTTTAGCATTGTTTTTGTCAACAGAGTTTTTTGCTATGTCAAAAGCTTCTGCTGGACTAACTACACCGTCATCATTGGCATCGCTGCCTTCACTGCGAGATGAGTCATTAAAACCTGAGGTAAACACTCCGCCACCTGCTGCAGATGCTGGTTCATCGCTAGAGGATCCCATAACGGTTCTGCCTGGCCCTTTTACGCCATCAATGTTGAAGCTGCCAGCATAACACGATTCAATAACAACATTCACATGACAATTAACTTCTTCATCATCGCAAAGTTGATCTTCACATGCAGGGATTTTAGCTAGTAAACTGGAAAGAGTACTTGGTGTTAAAAGCTCATTGTTTTTACCATTGGTACCTTTCATGTTAATCCCAGGGCCATTCTCATTATCAGCGGAATTTCCATGACCAACAATATAAATTAAAACATGATCACCACATTTTACCTGACTTTTCATAGTTTCAAATGCTGCAGTAATGCTACTTATCGAGTTTGAGCTACCACCAGATCCGCTTGGGGTAAGACTTCCAACACTATTGTACCCTTGATCATTGAGTAAATCAGTCATTGCATCGACAGCTTGATCTGCAGGGTGTCGCCCTCTTTTCATATGTTTACTGGAATCCCCACCACTGATTGTAATAGAATGATAATTAACGTCGGTACCACATGGCCCTTCTGATGGACCTGGTGGTTGAGGATCGGTTGGTTCTTTCGGTTCACCTGGTGGCCATTCGTCTTCTGGGTCTGGAGGATTATCTATTAGATAAACCAAGTGATCTTCTATTTCGCCATATTCAAACTGACCACTTCCATCCCATCCGCCGATATCTGTGAATAGACTTTCATTAATTTCTTCACGTGTTAGTGCCACTCTCATCCACGCTGGTGTGGGTAGATCTAAAGCATTATTGCCCCAAGAAAATGAAGGAGTTGTAATAATTTCTGTTGAACCCGGTGGAACATCTACTTCCAGGTTGATAACAGCCCATTCATTCCCATGAGAACCCTCAGTCCAATTACCATCCTGATCAAAATCAATTAATACATTTACATAACGTGTCATCTCCAGCGCAGTTTCACTAACAGTGACAGTGAAAGACAACTGTGCATTTTGTACATTTATGTAAACAAACATTCGCTCATCGCTATCTGAGTCCGCAAGGTTAGGTATTAAATCTGGGTCATTAGGATCATCTGCGTCAACTTCAGCGCTAACATTCAAACCCAAAGTCTCCTCGCCGACATTTAAAGTATGACCGCCAGGACGATTTAATATGCTATTAGATGTAGCATAATAAGTTGGGAATTTGCCTTCAACTCCATAATATGCGTCCGTCCCGTCTGGAGCATCGCCATAATCTCCAGAAGGAGCACTACTTTGGCTATCTAGAGTAATAGGCATAGACATATTTAGAAGAGGATAAAACTCAATGACCTCGCCACGGTTCAAATTATCAATATCCCACATAGAATAATCATTTACAAGTGGAGGCCAGATTTCATTAACAATCTCATAGCTGCCATCCTGCCCATCGATAAGTACATATCGTGTTGGATGAGTAAAAAGCAACTTGGGTTCGTCATCAATAAAGGCAAACCAGGTAGCTCCGTCAAGAGGATATGAATCCCCACCCTCAGATGTGACCGTATCACTTGTTCTAAGAGGCTCAGATAACATAAACGCTGAGATTCTTGAGTCTGATGAGCTAGGGTCAAGCATACTCATCAAAATAGCAATAGCCTCATCAAGAGTAATTTCAGTCGTAGGAGGTGTTGATCCATCATCGGTTGATTCTTGCACACATCCACTGATAAAAACCGCTCCAACTAATATCAAACTAACCATCAATATCTTAATTTTTTTCATCTTGTCTCTCCTTAATTTTAAATCCAAAATCATTTAATCCAACTTAAGGATTTCTAAAAAAACGAGTGAGAACTTTTGCTTGTCATAAAACCCCGCCAGGTCCGCTGAATTTTTCCCCATAAATGTAAGCAATATGGTGGTAACCAACACCGCTTTAAAGAAGCGTAGGTAAATTTAATATTCCTGCAAAAATAGTCAAAAACGCAAAACCAAGTGCAAAGAAAATATACTCCACATACATAATTGACCAAGCGTGGATATTCTCCAAGGTCTTACTTTCAGTATCACCCTTGACCATCAAATAAAAAATAAAACAAGAGAGAAACGCCAACAAAGTCAAAGGCCATAAATAAGACTCCAGAAAACCAATAGTAATCAGGGCAGGGATAAAAAAAAAAGGAAAGAACATAAAGGGAAAAGAAATCAAAGCTGCCTTATTAACACCAAAAGTATTAATCAAAGTACGAATGCCTGTTGTTTTATCTGCCTCACTATCTACAATATCTTTGGTAGACATACCGCCAATAAAGAACAACATAGCAATGGTTCCAATAATCAAAGGCTCTCTCTGAAGAGGATCACCAAAAACACTCCAACCTGCTAGAATACCAAGAAAACCACGAGGAATAGCAATCCAAATTTGATTCAAAAAAAGATACTGTTTCATCCGGGGAGGAAGAGAATAAGTGACAGTAAAAATCATAATAAGGAAAACAAAAAAACCAAACCAAACATTAACCGTAACAGCCCTTAGTAAAGCAAAGAGATACAGTATATAAGCAAGACTTTGTGCCTCATCTGGTTTAATAACACCACGAGGGATTGGACGATATGGTTTGGAAATACTATCCCCCTTCCAATCAGTAGCCTGGTTCAAAATATTAGAAGCAGCATTCACGAGCGCCAATGTAAGACTGGCATTACCAACGGTCACCCACCAATCAGATGGTACAGCTACATTGTTATACACCAAACTTGCAACTATTATAGACATGGATACGATAAACGGTGCAAGCAGAGTAAATGGACGTAATAAATCAATATAACCGCGGATATGTTTAGAAGGAAGCTTCGTCTTGCTGTAGGGGTCCTTCATTGTAAGCTTACCGAGGCCCTTACCAGCATCACCTAAACTATCATGCTTGTCCATTATCTACGTGTATCAATAATAGTATTAAATGTTTTTTCCAAAAAGCCCCTAGCAAGATTCAAATTTCAACTATGATATTTTTTAACTAAAAAATCTTCGAGGAGTCTAGCTGAATTCAATGCACAATTAACACCAATGCCCATAGCTTTCACACAATCCCCAATGATAAACAGATTCTCAACAGGTGTTGTTATCCCTGGTTTTTCATTGTCAATAGTTTTTGCAACGCCATCAAGATGCCATACTGCCGGATAAATTGCCCAATTTAAATTTAAGCGGAAATCACCCAAGAGATATCCAAGATTTTTATCCAGTAATCCCCTGAGAGTTTCGAGCGTTTTTTTATCTCTAGCTTCATCAGGAGTACAAATAATATAGGATTGAATGAGATAATCAGACTGGGGTGCAACACCTGATTCGGGTACAGCTGCCATGAAATCAATCATTCCAACAGCATCATTCCCATCAATACCAACATCTCGTTCAATAAAATGAAAAGTTTTGCCAAGTAAATCAGAGACGATTTTTTTTAGAGAATAATACGCACATAGGCTGCCTGTTCCTCCAAGTGACTTAATGTCTTTAACATATTCTTTTGGAAAATGCTTTTCATCGGCAATTTTGAAAAGATCTTGTACAAGAATATTTGAAACAATAGCATCAAAGGAATATTCTTTGCCCCTTGCAAGGACGCCTGTTGCTTTATTTTCATGGATGATAATTTCTTTAACAGACGTTTCCAGATGTATTTCTCCGCCATTTTGAGTTATATACTTAGCTAATTTTTGATGTATGCTATTTAGACCATTTTTAGGATAACCCACTGGTTTTGATCCTTTATATAGATTCCTTTGAGATCGAAACATTTCCCCAGTTGAAATAAGATCAAGATTATTTATGGTTGTAATAGAACGAGAAAATATCTCAAGTATCAACTTCATTTTACCTCGGCCATATGCATTTATTGTCTCTGTAATTGATACACCATCCAACCGTTTCATTGTTTTCTCACTTGCAAAAAGAAGGCGAAAAATATTTGGAAGTATCTTGAGTTTATCAATTCTTGAGAGAAAGGGAAAATCAAACAAATTTTCTTTTATGAGTCCCACATGTGATTCAAGTATCTCAACATGATCATCAAGTTTAGAGAGAACACCGTTGATATTGGAAAGTACCCCGCCACCAATTGCATGATATCCAAGATCTAATTTGTATCCTTTTAGCATATCTTTATCGAAAATTGTTTTTAAATCTGGTTCAGAAAATGGTACGTTCATATGAAATCTTGATAACAGTTCCTTGTATTTTTCAAGGGTAACTAAAGATAGATCATCAAATGAGAGTGCTCTACCCCCAATCAAGGATTCTTTTTCAAATATAGTTACCTTATAGCCTTGTTTTGTAAGCAGGGCACCGGCAGTAAGACCGCCGATTCCAGCACCAATAATACATACTTCTGATTTTTTTTCGTTAACCATTTACATTCTCGGTTTAAATAGTTTTTCTCCAAGTAAAGGTGCAAATCCTATGTACCACGC
>Ga0255376_1015_pt1 | contig 14634 bp, 26 predicted proteins | sample ANMaggSeSYBR01C3_FD_182095 | JGI IMG/M metagenome (GOLD analysis project Ga0255376, IMG submission 182095) | Sediment cell enrichment communities from methane seep in Santa Monica Basin, California, United Staets - ANME aggregate JGI... | ecosystem: Environmental > Aquatic > Marine > Cold seeps >...
GCGTCGCGCGGGGGCGAGGACCGGTTCGTGCTGTTCGCGGACGGCGGGTACTGGTGCCGCCAGTGCGGGTCGTCGGGCTGGGTGACGGAGGCCGACGGCGCGCCGCTGCCCGCGAGCGACCTGGTCGAGCTGCGGCTGTCCGCGCTGGAGCGCAAGCAGCGGGAGACCGATGAGCGGCTGTCCGCGTTGGAGCGCATGGCACGGCGCGAGTGCGACGTGGAGCAGTACCACGTCAATCTGGACGGCAAGGCCGTGGACTGGTGGCATGACGTTCAGGGCGTGAGCTACCAGAGCATCAACGACTACCGGCTCGGCTATTGCCCATCGTGCCCGACCGCCCCGGGCTGCGACAGCTACACCATCCCCTATTTTGAGCGCGGCAAGCTGGTCAACATCCGGCACCGGCTGACGGACACGAGCAAGGGAAAGTACCGCCCGCATCTCGCGGGCCTGGGCCTGGCGCTGTTCCAGTCCGACCTGCTGGACGGGGAGCGGGACTGCATCATCCTCGTTGAAGGTGAAGTAAAATCCGTTGTGCTGACACAGAGCGGCCTACCGTCGGTGGGCATCATGGGCAAGGCCGCGTTCGAGAAAGGGTGGGCGGTGCGGTTCAGGAACGCGGACCGCGTTGTCGTGGCCCTGGATCCCGACGCGCGGGAGGCGGCGCAGAAGCTGGGCAAGGTGCTTGCAGAAGGTCACTCAGGACAGGTGCGGGTTGCCGCGCTGCCCGCCAAGCCGGATGATATGATAGTCAAGATGGGCGCGACCAGGGAGGACATGGAGACGTTCTTCAAGTTCGGGAGGTCAGTATGAAAGCGATAGAGACAGAATACACGGGTTGCAGGTTCAGGAGCCGCACGGAGGCCAGGCACGCGGCCTGGTTCGACGCGTTGGGCATCCAATGGGCTTACGAGCCGGAAGGGTTCGACTTGGGCGATGGCGACCGATACCTACCGGACTTTCGCCTGCCCGACGCGGGATGGTGGGTCGAGGTCAAGGGCCAACCGCCGACGGAGGATGAATTCCTGAAAGCCACAAAGCTGATGATCGGAACCGGGGAGCCGGTCGTCATTTCCTGGGGCTTCTTCGATGGCTGGCAAGACAGCGTGACCATCTGGAAAGACAAGAATGACTGTATCCAGTCTGAACGCGGCAGGTCGTGGATTGACGGACAAGAATTGTATATCCGGGCAGCCAACCAGAAAGCCCGGAGTGCGAGGTTCGGAACGTGATCTGCATCGGCTGGCTCGCGCTCACGCTGGCGTTCTTCCTGGCCTGCTGCCTGTTCCTGGAGAGGCAGTTCCACGACGCACCGGATGAGCCATGGCCGGGGGCGTATGGGTAACAGTTAGACTGGAGAGTGAATTATGGAAACTGCCAAAACAGGAATCACAATGCTGTTGAACACACAGCCAGACCGGGTTTGGGATTATGGCGACCTGGCTGACGCTCTCAATGTTGGCCTGCCAGTCATTGTTGAGGCATGTCGGGAACTAGAGGCTGAGGGTGTTATTGAGGTGGCTCCCGATAATGAGACAAGCCTGTAGCAAAAAGGAGGACAAGGGATGGAGCAATACGAGTACGCCGACTGCCAGGTGGAGGCCCAGTGCGAGCACCACGCCAGCGTTTATCTGCGGCTGAAGCAGAACAAGGCGAAAGACGCAGCGGAGATGGGCCGCTGTCTGGAGAGAGTCTATATCTTGCTCAACCGATGCAGGCCCGCATTCCTACACTGGGTCGACGCGTGCTTGGGCATCAGCGAGACGACGGCCACCAACCAGCGCAACTGGGCGGCGTTCGTTGACGATAACCAAAACGCGTTGGGGTTATCGTCAATGCGGCTGGCCTACCAGGTCGCGGCGCTGCCCGCCGAGGTGCGCGACGACGTGGTGGACCGCGGGGCGTTCACCGAGGCCGAGGCCAGGGTCATCATCCGCGAACACCAACAGCGCGCCTGGACCGAGCAAATGGAGACGTACCTGGCGAAAGGCGAGAAAGGTTTGCCCACGTCCTGGGAGAAGAGATACGGCGATGTGCTGCACTGGGCACGGGAGAAAGTACATGAGAACGGAGACCTGCGCGACGCCGCCGTGGACCTGCTCAAGAAACACTCGGACGCGTTCGCGCGGCTGTCGGGGCGGGAGACGCACGAGGTCCTGGTTGAGGCCGGGGTCACGCGCAACGAACGGTGGAGCGAGCCCGAGCCGGGCCGCGTGTTCGCGCTGTTGCGCGAGAACCTGAACGGCGACCGGTGCCCGACTTGCGGGTCGCGCGCAAACCAGAGGCCGTTCGAGTATGACCAACTGGAAGTCCGGGTGAACGGCTCGTGGCACTTTGCCGCGACGTTCAAGCGCCCGGATGATCCCGCCGTGCGCAGCGTGCAGCGCCGGTTCGTGGAGGCGGGTGTGGACGCCGTCGGGGCGCGCACGGTGGACGACTTTGGCGGGGAGTATTTGTAGCCTGGAAAGGAGCAAAGAATGACAAAGATAGAATGGACGAATGAAACCTGGAATCCGGTGACGGGCTATGAAGGCTATCATGTGACGTTGAGGGGTCAGATTCGCGGACCGTCAGGCAAGATCATGAAACAGATGGAGATGCCAAGCGGTCATCTTTACGTGCTATGCAATCAGGGACGCGGCAAGCAACGCAAGTTGTTTGTGCATCGCGCCATTCTCCTAGCCTTTGTTGGAGAACCAGAAGATGGGCAGGAAACACGGCATCTGGATGGGAATCCGGCACATAACCACCTTAATAATCTCCTGTGGGGAAATCGCCTTGAGCAGCGGGCTGATGATAGGCGGCATGGCGTAAAGCGCGGTCGGCCACAGAAGCTGACTGCAGATCAGGCACTGAAAATCAGGAATATGGAAGGGATATTCTCCAGTCGCCGTGCCGCCAGTATGTTTGGTCTATCACACACAACGGTTCTCAAGATATGGAGAAAGAAGATATGGGCACAAATATAGAGTGGGCTGATGAAACTTGGAATGTCATAACAGGCTGCACCAAGATCAGCCCAGGCTGCAAGAACTGCTATGCAGAGCGCATGGCTAAGAGGCTCAAAGGGCGCTACGGCTATCCCAAGGATGAGCCATTCCGGGTGACGCCACACATTGACAAGCTAGATCAACCACTGCATTGGAGGAAACCACGGATGGTGTTCGTGTGCTCAATGGGCGACCTATTTCACCCTGCCATCATAAACAGCTATCGAGACAGTATCATGGAGATCATAGCTCAGACACCCCAGCATACCTACCAAATCCTGACGAAACGCCCAGGGCTGATGCAGGACTATGTGCAATGGGTAGAGAATGAACAACACAACAACTGGTGCAGTCTGTTCCCGCATGTTTGGCTGGGCGTCTCTGCCGAGGACCAGGAGCGTGCAGACGAGCGCATTCCCAGCCTGCTCAAGGTCCCGGCCGCTGTCCGGTTCGTGAGCGTGGAGCCGATGTTGGGGCCGGTGAATCTATCTTCATATTTGCATTGTGGTATAAGTTGGTGTATAATAGGGGCAGAGTCGGGGCCAAATCACAGACCCATGAGTGAAGATTGGGTAAGGGGGTTAATAGCGCAATGCAAACAGGCAAAAGTTCCAGTGTTCTACAAGCAGGCATATCAGGACGGAAAAAAGGTATCTCTGCCGATGATAGACGGAAGACAATACATCGAGTACCCTCAAATCACAGGCAGGCAGAACGCAAGCTAATCAACTTGGTAGAACAAGGCATCTTAGAGATAGATGATCGCGGGCAAATATGGCGCTTGCAAATATGGAAGGGTAATAAAACAGGCGGACGACAATTGATTGAGGTTAAACGCCGTCGGGCCGAAAACAAAACATCACTTGGATATTTTCAGGTTCGAGCCGTCATAGAAGAGAAAGGACAAAGAATTCATGGCCTGGCCCATCGGTTAGTCTGGCAATATTTCTTTGGTGACATTCCAGATAGACTTTGCATCAACCATAAGAATGGTGAAAAAACCGACAATCACCCAACAAACCTTGAGTTAGTCACCTACTCCGAAAATCGGAAACACGGCTTCCGCACTGGGCTGATCAACCAGGACGGTGAACGCAATCCAAGAGCGACCCTGACAAATGAACAAGCCAAAAAGATCCGTGAGGACTATGCAACTGGGAAAGTCCTGCAAATTGAGATTGCCCTGGACTTGAACATACCCTACCAGACAGTATCGCGGGTCATTCGAGGTGAAGTTTATTCTGACGCCGGAGGACCAGTCGACCCACAAGATCATCGGGGATACTTTTCAGAGCGCGACCCTAAAACCGGACGCTTCTGCAAATGACATCGGCTGTGAGTCTGGACCCGGACGCCGACCCATGAAATTGGAGTGGGCCATTGACCTGGTACGCCAGTGTAAGGCCGCCGAGGTGCCCGTGTTCGTGAAGCAGATCGAGGCTGACGGCAAGGTCAGCCACAACATGAGCGAGTGGCCCGAGGAGTTGAGGGTCAGGGAATTCCCGAATGCCTGACGCCCGCGCCCACGCCGCTGCCACGATCCTGCTCGCCGGGGCGTCCGTGCCCGTCGTCGTCGCGGAGCCGCGCGCTGCGATGGTGACCGCGGGCGTACTCGCCGGGCTGCTGGTCCACCCCGACCTAGACGTGTCGCGGCAGCCGTACTGGTCGCTGTACGCCAAGTACCGCAAGCACCGGGGCCTGTCGCACTGGCCCGTCATCGGCACGCTGGAGCGGGCGGCGTGGGTCCTGGGGCCGGTCGCCGTCGCACTGGCGCTGGCAGGCGCGGACCTCGACTGGGGGCTGACGGCGCTGTGGGTGTTGGGCCTGGGCCTCGCGGACATGCTCCACGGGGCGATGGATTGGGGGGAGAAACGATGGAAATCATTTTCGCGTTCGCGGTGACGCTAGCGTTCGTGAGCACGGTCGCGGCGGTCCGCTGGCTGCGCAAGTGGCAGGAGGCGGAGGAACGATTGGCAGGGATAGAATTCGAGGCGGAGTTCGAGCAATTCATGCTGAGCGTGGCCGCCGACTTTTGGCGGAACTACGAGACGGAACGCCATCCCGACACGACCGTCCCCGTCGCGGACCTGTACGTGGGCGGCCTGCATGCGGGCCGGCACTGGATGAACTGAGCAAAGAAAACACTTGACATTATTGCAGTTTTGTGATATAATTGTAACACGAAAAACGACAAAGGACGATACATGGACTACTCAGAATTCCTAGAACAAAAGACAGACTACGGCACCGAAGACGGTTTCGAGCCGCTGTGGATGCCTGATTTCCTCTTCGACTTCCAGCGGCACCTCACTGACTGGGCCATTCGCAAAGGCCGCGCTGCCATCTTTACCGACTGCGGCACAGGAAAGACAGTCATCCAACTAGTATGGGCACAAAACATCGTCCAGAAAACAAATAAGCCGGTGCTGATCCTGACCCCCTTGGCCGTGAGCGGGCAGACGCTCGAAGAAGCGGAGAAGTTTAGCATAGAAGCCCATCGGGCCACGCCTGACAAGAATCCGACCACGATTCAAGTCATCAACTACGAACAATTGCACAAGTACGACGCGACTCAGTACGCCGGTGTGGTCTGTGATGAATGCTTTGTCGGAGATACTTTGGTTGATACCAAAAAGGGTACAGTGCCGATCAAAAACGTCCGACCTGGTTCTTTTGTGTATGGCGCCACTGGTCTCCGAAAGGTCAAATCAATCACAAAGAGGTATTGCGAAACTTTAGTATTGACTTCCATACAGGGGCGTGATATAATATCTTCCGAGAATCACCTATTTTTCACAAAAAAGGGATGGGTGAAAGCAAAAGACTTACAGGAGGGTAATTATGTCATCTTCACAACGGAAGCAATGCGAATGGTGCGAGAAGGATTTGACGGAAAAACAGATCAAAATGGGGAATCGTTTTTGTGGAACCTCCTGCTCAGCGAAATGGAGAATGAGCCAACCAGAGATATTAGCGAAGGTTCATTCCCCCGAAGTTGCAGCGAAACGAGGCAGGAAGAAAAGCGAATGGTACAAAGCCGGCAGTCCAAAAGCATTGAAAGAATTAGAGAGAATCAGGCTGTTGAATCCAACCTCGGATCCGGAAGTCAGGGCGAAAATCTCAAAGCGCCTAAGAGAAATAGGTCACAAACCACATATTCAGGGAGGCAATGGTCGCCCAATGCCGAAACCTCAAAAAATGTTACTGGAAGCACTGGGCAACGGATGGATAGGAGAATACGCCCAAAGCCTGAAACCGCGCCCACCAGGATATCCGTCACACTACAAGATCGACATTGCCAACAAAGAATTGATGATTGCCATAGAGGTGGACGGTTACAGTCATGTGGCCTTGGTGCGACGTCAACAGGATGCAAAGAAAGAGAGAAAATTGCGGGAGCTAGGGTGGATCGTATTGCGGTTTACAAATCAGACGATCCTATCTTCACTAGATATCGTGATGAGACAAATCGAGTTGCACTATACGACCTCGAAGTAGAAAACCATCCCTCCTTCAGTGTCAACGGTTTACTTGTCCATAATTCGAGCATCCTGAAAAACTTTGACGGCAAACGCAAAGCCGAGATAACCGAGTTCATGCGCTTCGCTCCATATCGCCTGCTTTGCACGGCAACCGCCGCCCCGAACGATTGGATCGAGCTCGGCACAAGCTCGGAGGCACTGGGATACCTCGGGCATATGGACATGTTAACAAAGTTCTTCACTAACAAGCAGCGGTCAGCGGCCCTGATGCGAGGGCGCTTTACCCGTGACAAGTGGCGATTGAAAATGCACGCCGAAGAAGCGTTCTGGCGCTGGGTGGCGTCGTGGGCACGGGCAGCACGCCGACCGTCAGACCTCGGTTTCGACGACGACAGATTCATGCTCCCACCGCTCGAAGAGATCCATACCCTTATCAAAGCCATAAGTCCCGCCGATGGAATGCTGTTCGACATTTCTGCCGTGACGTTCCACGAGGAACGCGAGGTGGTCAGGCGCACAATCGGCGAGCGGTGTGAGGCCGTGGCCGAGAAGGTTGCCAGCAACGGCAGTATTTCTATGGTATGGTGTCACTTGAACGACGAGGGCCATATGTTGGAAAAGCTGATACCCAACTCAGTCCAGATAGCAGGTTCTAACTCAGACGAGGCGAAAGAGGAGGCGGCCCGTTGGTTTGTCAAAGGTAGTGAAGAACGCCGTGTTCTGATAAGCAAGCCAAAGATCTTTGGGTTTGGGCTCAATTTCCAGCATTGCAGCCACATGACATATTTCCCGACCCATTCATACGAGCAATACTATCAGGCGACGCGCCGCCTGTGGCGATTCGGGCAAGAGAAGCCGGTGACGGTTCACCTGGTCTATACCGACGGCGGCGAGCGGATGCTTGAAAACCTGAACAGGAAGTCTAAGCAGGCTGACCAGATGTTCGACGACATGGTCCGCCACATGAACCAGGAGTTGCGCATAGAGAACGTGTACGAGAAAAAGAGAGTGGAGGTGCCGCAATGGATGACGTGAGACAGATCATCACTGACCGTTACGCGCTGTATCTGGATGATTGCCTTGAGGTAATGCCTAGTCTACCAGATGGTTCGGTACACTTCTCAATTTATTCTCCCCCTTTTGCTACAGGGAGTGGTGGCCTTTACCATTATACCTCATCGCCCCGTGACCTGTCGAACAGCCGTGATTATGGCGAGTTCTTCGACCACTACGAGTACGTTGTCAGAGAAATCCAGCGCCTGACGATGCCAGGCAGGACCACGGCGGTCCATTGCATGGACACGCCGTCGGGCAATACAGGGACAGGATCCGACTGCCTGGTGGACTTCCCCGGCGACATAATCAGGCTGCACGCCAAATGCGGATTTATGTACGTGGCCCGCTACCACGTCTGGAAGGAACCGCTCGCAGTGCGTAACCGCACGATGGCGAAGAAGCTGGCTCATGCGACGGTAGTTGACGACTCCTCGCGCTGCGGAGTCGCCAGTGCCGACTATCTGCTGGTCTTCAGGAAACGTGGCGAGAACCCGGAACCCATCACGCATCCGCAAGGATTCATCGAATATGCCGGCGAACGGCAGGTTCCACACGAGCTACTCAAGTACCGAGGATGGCAAGGCAACCAGATCGAGAACCGATACTCTCATTGGATTTGGCGTCAATATGCGTCGGCGTTCTGGGATGATGTGCGGATCGGCCGAGTCCTGCCATACCAAGATGCCAGGGATCAGGAAGACGAAAAGCATGTCCATCCGTTGCAACTGGATGTCATCGACCGCGCGCTGGCGCTGTGGTCAAACCTCGGCGATACTGTGGTCTCTCCATTCATGGGCGTGGGGTCCGAGGTCTATTCAGCGGTCCGAGCCGGACGGCGTGGGGTCGGGGCCGAACTCAAGGAGACGTATTTCCGGCAGGCCGTCAAGAACTTGGAAACCGTGGACGAGGAACTATTCTATCAAGCGCCTATGTTCGAGGTGGCAGGGGAACAGATGTTGCCATTGTTCGAGCAGGGATAATCGATAGGAGAAAACACATGGCAGACGACACTGAGAACAAACCGGAGATCCTGGTCCTGCGGAGCCGCTGGCGGGAGGTGCCCGTCACGATGACGCTTAACGGCAAGATCGAGTTGGTGAGCGTGCAGAGCGTGGACAGCCCACATTATACGTTCAGTTGGGAAAGGGAAACGAATGACGATAATTGACATCGCCTGCGGGCTGTGCTGCTGCGTCAGGTGGGGCGTCGCTGTGGTCGTCGCCGCGCTGGCCTGGCTCTTCTGCAAGGCATGCGGCGAGATCGAGCGAAAGGACTGGCTCGAATGGGACTAGAGTACCCGCCCCACCCAAACCCGACTGATACGCGCGAGACATGGGAACGCCGCGAGCTGCGTCCCTGGCGCATGGAGCAGAAGCGCCGCCTGATGCTCGTCCGTGGCGGCTTGTGCGAACGCGGATGCGGGCGCGTTGCCCAAGATCTCGACGAAGGCATAATTCCGCGTTCGTCGATGATGGGCTTGTCGTTGGAGAAACGCCGGTTGGCCTTCGCCAGTTGCAATCTTTTTCTCCTTTGTGCCAGGTGCAACCGGGAGGAAGCTCACCAGGTGGAATGGGCCTTCGAGCAAGCCTGCAATCGTTACGGCGAAAAAACCATCCGTGAATGGTACGCCAGCATAGGTCTCAAAGCGCCACGCCACCAGTTCATGCCAAGGAAAAGTTGACAAGATGACCCCCCGTCGCGTGGATGCCAACCAGAAGGACATCGTCCGCGATTTGCGAAAAGTAGGCGTGACGATAGCCATAACCTCAGGTGTTGGAAAAGGTTTTCCAGACATCTGTTGTGGCATACAGGGCGTGACCGTCGTCGGCGCGTTCAACCCCTCCCGGCTCGCCACCGTCGTGATGCGCGAGTTCCCCGGCGCGGTCGTCCACCACGGCTGCAATTTGCTGTGCGAGATCAAAAGCGAGACCGGCAAGCTGAATGAGGCCCAACAGCGGTTCCACCGGGGCTGGCGCGGTCAGGTCGCCGTCGCACGCACCGTCGAGGACGCGCTGCGGCTGGCGGGCAAGGGCTGAGTTTCCCAAAAATTTAATATTGAATTGACCATAAAATGCTTGACAATTCCCTGGTTTTGTGATACAATTGTATCCAAGAAAACGGGAGGAACCAAGCAGATGCAGACCAGCAAGACCATCAAGCGAAAGCAATATGACCCAATAGAGGGCAAGCGCAACGGCGACCGCTGGACGTTTGCCAGCGAAAGCCGAGATCGGGTCGAGTACATGGTCAGCCGGGACGACACCTCCTACAGGTGCGGGTGCCCGGCTGTCGGCCTTTGCAAGCACATCACCAGCGCGGTCCTCGACGACGCCAAGGACAAGTTCGAGGTTGTCCAGGTCTGGACCGACAAGACTGATGCCAAGCGCCAGCACCGCCGCATCGCCGAGATGATGGCCAACGATAAGACGTTCTGGGTAACGTATGCACGACCAACAGAGCAATTGGTTCAAGATGAAATTCGTCAGTCGCTAGAAGCCGTGTTTGGGCCATGCGACCAGACGAAGGCTGCTATGAGGACAGTTGCACCCGAGCCGGCACCCACCAGCCGCACGGTTCGAGTCGCGTTTCTCTGGGACCGGATGACGGCCCCGGGCGAGATGGACTATTGGATGGTCGAGCGGCCCACGGTTCGCAACGGCGACGGCACCTGGCGCGAGTCCAAGCTGGCGCTGGACGACCTGCTGGACCTGGACGGGTGGACAGCCACCGCGCCGCAGATGGTGCGCGGCAACGAGAGGCCCGGCTGGCACAGGTTCGAGTTTGAGATGGGGGAGACGGTGTGATGACCAACTACCTGTTCTGCGAGTTCTGCGGCGAGAAGGTGACCGGGATACACAACCCCCACCGCCTGCTGTTCGCTACCCATAATATTTACCGTGACGTGACCCGCTGCTGGATCCATCGCAAGACATCTAAGATGTCACCCGCCTGCCGCACGTTCCACCCGCTGACGGGAGAAGCACGCGATGGGTCGTTCTGGAAGTTTAAAGGAGACAAGCGATGACCGAGACCCTGCGCGACCTGCTGGACTGCTACCGTGACGCGGCGTATGAGACCGGGTACTACGCCGCCACGCTGGAGAAAGTAGCGTTGATCACTGAACAGCGTGTAGAGTATGAGGCGCTGCTTGCCGCGGCCATCGCGGAGCGCGAGAACCGCCGGGAACTTATCGAGGAGTGGGCAGTATCTCGCATGAGGAGATAGTGACCGTTGCCTTGCGGCATACGTTGGTTGATTATAGGATAAGCAAATGTACCAGAGAAAAAACCGAATCACAAAGGGAATAGTTAAACTCAAACAACGTCGTGACCCCATTGGAGAATGGAACTGGAGAGACCAGTACTGGGCCGAATGCGAACATGGGCGCAAATCGGCAGAGATGCGTCACAAGAGCTACATTATTGACCGAATGTCCAGGCTGTGGCTGTGGTGTTCGAAATGTGAGTTTATCCGTTCTGTGAATCTAAAGCTAAAGAGCTGAGGATAATGCGCGTTAAATAAACCGAAAGGAGAAAACATGAACATTATGAATCCGTATCATCCTGAATGGGAAACATTTGTGGAAAGGCTAGAAGGTATAGAAGGTTGTTATTTCCGCAAAGATCCTGAAAAGGGTGTAGTTTGGAATTGTGGGCGTGATGGTGATCAGCTAGGGCACACTCGGATGCTACTCAAAAACATGATCCTAAACGTCGAACAATCCCTTGCGGTTTTTGAGGCGTGCGGTGGGCATTGTGACTGTGAAGTTCTGTTCAATGTTAAAGATTCGTTTGGTCAATGGTTTCCAGATAATCCCACCGAACAGGATATTGACAAAGGAATTGCAGATCAGAAGGAATGGCTTGATAACCTTCTGACAGGGCGTGAAGATACCCCCAGGCCGTGGGCAGGCTCATGACTAACTATAAGGAGGTTAAAATGAAAGGTGTGGGACTAATTGTGCTGATGGTGGCGGTGATTGCGTTTATTCTATGGGTATCACTCTTGGGAGTGCGCCTTAGTTGGGATTATGTCACAGACCACATGCTCTTGGGAGCGCAAGAGGCAGGGCTTGTCGCTGACCAAATCGGATGGGGAGATGCTATAATTCTGCTCATCTTCTGCTCTATCTTGGTAGGTGGCAGTACCGTTGCTGGTCGCTCAAAGAGATAGGAGGAGAGTAATAATGTGTCCTAAATGTTGGGGTCAGAGTGAACGTTTTTGGCAAGACGGCCTAAGAAAATATTACCGCTGTTTAGTCTGTGGTCATGTATGGACACGAGAGCCAAGAAACAAAGCATGGAAAAAGGAGGATGCATGAAAACTAAGAAAAGAGAGACCATTTGCCTAATAATTGGATGGAGCTTGGGAATGCTCATCGCGCTTTCCATCGGACTCACAATAACCTCAATCATTGACTTCGGCAAAATTTCCCTACTTATCTCTTTTTCGATAGGGATCTTGGGTGGGATGGGGGGAATAATGCTCGGTTATAAACTCTCAGATTGGCTGAATGATGGGAGGTAGGCATGAAGACAATGGGTTCATATATTTGGGTCCCATCACGGTGGGAAAGGGCAAATGGATTCGCCGTGAGTGAGGAACATTGTCGATACATGGTTCACCATAAGTATGTAGGCTTTCGACAATGCCAGAGAAAAACGACCGCGATAATTCAAGATTACGGATTCTGTAAACAACACGCGAAGAAAGTCAAGGTGGGATTAGAGCTTGATTGAATCGTTGTTATCGAAAGCGGAAAGGTCTAGATAATAGCCATACTCAGAACTCAGTGGAGGAAATGCAGTGGAATTCCAGAAGGTAGAACCGAAGCGATATAAAATGTGGGCCAATGACACAGATTGGGTTATTGCAAGTTCCCTTGAGGAAGCCAACCAGGTCGCTGCCGAACAGTACGGTTACTCGTCTGCACAAGAGTACATTAATGACTACGGCGCTGACGGATGGGAATGCCTAGACATGGACGAGCATTTCAGAATGTGCGAGACAGATGGCACATGGTCAGATGCACTCAAGGTATCTGGGATTGATGTACCAAGACCCAAAATGTCGTGGGTTTCCATTACAGCGCGTGTGAGAAATTGGATTGACTACCTGGGACACAAGCCCCAGTTCGTGGCATCCACAGAGTACTAACAAGTAAGTACCGATAATGGAAAGACCCAGGAATAAACTGGTTGATTTAATTCGTTCTATCCTAACCAGCCCCCTACCCCACCGCTGCCTTTCGCGTTCTGTTAGGGCGCGTCAAACGCCTGAAAGGCGGAAAGCGGAAAGAAAAGGCGGAAACGTCAAGCCGCGATGTCTTCCCCGATGGGCCGATAGCTGTCCTTGCCCAAGTTCTCCCGCCAATAGTCCGGTACGGGCGCGTCGCCCATTTCTAAGCGCCACATCTCGGTCACCTCCCTGATGGCTCGTTCACGCGGCACGATCCATTTAGCCGTCTTGCCTTGTCCGTGGAGATTCCACCATCCGCCTGATGCCCTACCACGCTCCTCATAGCCCTCTACCCGCTTTATGACTTCTGTACTTCCACGGGCCAGTAGGCGACGAATCATTGTTTGGCGCAAACGTAGCTCTTTGCCATCCTCTCGGAAAGGCAAGGTGGGTACGGGGTCTAGGGCCAATGACTCTAGCTTGAGGTTCCGGCATCGAACGGCGTGCATCACAAACCAAACCAGGTTCCCTGCCGCCGGGTCAATAATGCCAACTTCCTCCAATTCATCATCCGCCTCGACCATCTTAGTGACATGATCCGCGATGGAATGCCCGAACCGCTCCGCGAGGGCCGCGCCGTTCAGCGTGCCGGCGACGGGGAAGCGCGGGTCCGTGACGCGCACCGACACGTCGCGGCCCGTGACGGACTCCGCGCCCAGCAAGCCCTGGAGCATCGGGAACACGTCGCGGATGACTGCGTCCTCCAACGGCGACCTGCGCCAGTACGGCTGCGCCAGGTCCTTCATCTGGTTGTAACCGAGCACCAACGCGGCGAACGCAAAGACCAGCGAGATGCCCAGCTTCGCGACCTCCCACGTCGGCCTCTCCACCGCCGTCAGGAACGCGGCGGTCACGGCCACGACGAGCAGCATCAAGAGCAGCACGGACACGAACACGCGGACCATGTGCGCCTCGGCGGCCATCGCGCGCCGGACCAGGAATGAGATTCCGAGCACGGCCAGCGCCGCCAGCGTCCAGACCAGCATATAGTCCTCAACGTGCAGGCCGAAGCCCATCAGCCGCTCCACCGTGGAGGTGAATAGCAACAACGAACCCAGGAGCAGCAGCCCGCAGACGACGATCACGCCGCCCTGCGCCAGCCCCAGCACGGGCCGGTTGGCGACGGTCACAGATTCCTGTGTGCGGATCTGGCTCTCTGCCTCGCCGCCGAGCCCTTTCACCGTCTGTATGACGGCGATCAACTTCATGAGATCCTCTATGGTTGTGTCATTGTCGCCCATTGTCCGCCCAAGTTCGTTTCCATCTGCGCCCAGTCGAGCCGCTCACGCCCGCCAATTCCGCGATCTTGTCACCAGTCATTTCCGCCGGATCCAGGTCGCCGATTGCTGCCGCCCGATTGAAGTCTGCCTGGGACCATACAATGACCGGTTCATCTTCAACGACTTCCGATTCCTGTATAGAATCCTCAACACTTGTCGGTAAATCTATAGGTTTCGTAACAGCCTGATCCTCATACTGCGCGACCCAGTTCCACGACAGGCCCCGCTCCGCCAGCCGGTCCCGGTGCTGGTCGTGCATCGCCCAACACAGCCCGCCGACGACTGTCAGCAATGGGAACATGACCGGCGCGAACCGGGCAGCGTCCGGCCATGCCTCCAAGACGACGAGCAGCGCGACCGTCGCGAGTACGTAAAGCCCGGTCGCGGCGACTGCCAACCAGAACGGTGCGCGGTCGTAACCGTTCTTGACCGCCTGCACTCGGTTCCAACGGCGAAACGCGAGCGCAAGAAAAATCGCGACCACGCCGAGGCCCTCGACGACCAGCCCGGCGACGACTGCGACCGCGACATTGACGCCGGGCCACAGCGTCAGGTGCCAGCCATGCAACAGGTGCCAATAGGTGCTCC
>Ga0255376_1016_pt1 | contig 14506 bp, 5 predicted proteins | sample ANMaggSeSYBR01C3_FD_182095 | JGI IMG/M metagenome (GOLD analysis project Ga0255376, IMG submission 182095) | Sediment cell enrichment communities from methane seep in Santa Monica Basin, California, United Staets - ANME aggregate JGI... | ecosystem: Environmental > Aquatic > Marine > Cold seeps >...
GAATAAAAATACGTTGTAAAATGAAACGATTTGTTGTCATAATCATAATAGCGCTGAGTACCGTGGCTGTAATGTTGCTTATTTTCAGGCCGGAATTGCTTGAGGATGTCTGGTTATGGATTGTAGGATTGATTGGGGTGATAATTGGCTATTCGAAAACACTTATTGATAAAATAAAAAAGTGGACAGACAAAAAACCAGAGGCTGAACAACCTGATCAAAACTCGCAAAGTTTAATAAATGAAGAAAATAAAGAAAAAGTCATATTAACTCTTCTCAGAAACTCTGATGATGGCAACTTAACATCAGGATTACTTTATTTAGAAGACGAGTTTTTTTGTTACACACTTGAAGATTCAAAAGTTGAGCCTGGAATTTCCTCAACCGGACGAATATTGGCAGGAAAGTATCCCATTGGTTTTGAGATGAACGAAACTGATTTTACTTTAAAATACAGGTTAAAGTTTAATTGGTTTAATGATCATTTGCAAGTGAAAAAAACTGGAAATGATTCAACGGCATATATTCACTGTGGTGTTACAAATACCGAAACTATAAATGGAATTTTGCTACAGGAAGAAGTATATGAAAAACTATATAAAAAAATAGCTGATCTGATAAATGCAGGTGAAACCGTATTTGTTCAGATTAATGATGAAATCTGGTTTAGCGACCGGTTTTGTTAGTGTTTGTCTTTAAAGTCCCGAAGGGACGAAATATTTGTAACCCCTGACTTTAGTCAGGGGGTTGAGTGAGTAAAATATGTGAGTGCCGTAGGTACGAAACAGTTAAATTATTTACAATACTGAAAAAAAATAATAAACACCATCTACCATGGACAATCTTATAAATGCATTAAAACAAAAAAAACGGGCAAATAGATTATTTATCTGGGGTTTAGGAATTATTGAAATAGGATTAGTGGTTTTTATTTTATTTAACTCCTTAATGGGAATATGGGACGGAACATCCGTTTTCAGTATAATAGCTCTTGACCTGATATTATTGTGGATGGGCATATTGATCGCTTATTATGCCTGGGCTATTTATTTTTATAATATTAACCTCGGATTGACAAATGAAAGCTGGGCAAGGATAAAAGAGGAAAGAGAAAAGATCAGGGAACTGGAAGAATTGGGCGAAGACACCAGCAAGATAGAGCGCCCTGCTTCTCCCGAAGAAAATCCTTATGGGAATCAAAGCATGGGGTTGCCTCCCGGAACTATCAGGGGTACACTTGCACTCACATTGATGATGGGGGCTTTTTCTCTTTTTATTTTTTCTATGGGCGATAATTCCCAGATATTTGAGGGCAATAGTTTTCTATATGACAATTTTGACTTTTTTAAGACTGCCTTCCTGATGATGATCGCATTTTATTTTGGTTCTAAATCATTAGAAATATTACGAAAAGACCATAAAGGGATAATTCAGAAAAGATTTCCTAAACCTCAAAATGGCAATAACGAAAACGGCATAGAGGGAGCAGCCGGCCCTGCCCATAGAACAAAACCTAAAACAAATTTACCAAAAATGCCATTTGCAACTAATGTGCCGTCGCCAATATTGAAAAAAGCTATGTTGTCGGATCTGCCTTATAAAGTGCAAGGAGAAGAAATGGAAGAAATTATTGAAATTGCTGATAAGGAAGTTTCCTCACTATATCTCACCAAAGAAGAAATAATAAACAAAGCTGAAGAAAACAGTATAGAGCCGGCAGCCCTGATGTCCGTACTTGAAATAGAATCAGGGAAAAGTGGTTTTCTGGAAGATGGCAGGCCAAAGATATTATTCGAGGGCCACGTTTTTTGGAGACTTCTGAAGGAGAAGCAAAAAAAGGGTGAAATAGATTTCGGCCCGGAAAAGTATGCAAATGAACATCCTGATATTTTATATCAAAAATGGACAAGAAAATATTATAAGGGTGCAGCAAGACAGCATGAAAGGCTGGAGAAAGCTATGCTAATTGAGCACGATTCTGCGCTTATGTCCGCTTCCTGGGGGAAATTCCAGATAATGGGAGAGAATTTCAAACTTGCAGGATTTAAAAATGTAAATGATTTTGTTGAAGCCCAGAAAATTTCTGAATCTAAACATCTTGACGCATTTTTTAACTATTGCAAAAACAGAAAATTCAGAAATAAACAGCTTTTGGATTATTTAAAAACCAAAGACTGGCAAACTTTTGCAAGAGCATACAATGGCCCTGGATATGAAGCAAACCAGTATGACCTGAAATTAGAACAGGCTTATGCAAAATATTACAACGCTTTAAATCAAAATATAAAAGCAGTATTAAAACGTGAAGCGGCATATAAATCTAATGAGGTTCAGGCGCTTGGAGATTTATCGATTTTTGACGATGATGAGCTGATCTTTAGCTGTAAAACTCTTGAACTGCCATGGAAAAATAATAAACGAAATATTAGCTGTATTCCCGAAGGAACTTATGAAGTGAAAAAACGATATTCGGAGAAATATAAAAATCATTTTCATATTTTAAACGTTCCCGACCGAGCTTATATATTAATTCATTCGGGAAATTATTATACACATACTCAGGGTTGTATTTTGGCTGGAGAAAAGCACACTGACATCAATGCTGATGGTTTTAGGGATGTAACGAGCAGTAGAAAAACTATGGCATTGTTAAATCAAAACCTGCCCGACAAATTCGAAATTACAATCAGCAAAAATGCTTAGACGAATATCAATATTATTATTTATTTTAATCATTGTTTTTTCGTGCCAGAAAAACGACAGGGCAATTGTTGTGAGCAAAATTAAATCTGCATCCAAACTTGCAACTGTTGAATTTACTCTTGATAAAGTTGTTTTTGCTACAAAAGATAAAAAGTTTCTGGGATTAATTCGCCTTAACCAGGCAGCATTCCTGGCATACACACAAGCGTATGTAAAAACAGGAATTGACCTTAATAAATTAAAACAGGAAGATGTAAAAATTGACGGTCGGAGTATAAATTTACTTTTACCACACGTCGAGGTTATTAATTTTTCATACCCGGTTGAAAAGTACAGAGTTGATGAATCGGTTAAAAGTAAAAAATTCCTTGTAAAGTTTAAAATTGAAGATTACGATGATCTGTTCAGGCAGGCAGAAATAGATATAAGAAATAGTTTGAAATACCTCGGAATGGTAAAAACAACAGAAGAGAAAACACGGCTTATGATGGAAAGTCTTTTGAAAAACCTGGGGTATAACGAAATTTATATTGATTTTAAAAAAGGAGAACTACTAACAGAAATTGATTTGGATTGATGCTAACCTTTCAAGTCGAGGTGAGCAGGTGCGGCAGGGACTTGAAAGGTTGAAAAGTGCAAAACCTTGCAAGTCGAAATAGAATTGTACAACAAATTGCAAATATTTTTAATTAATAGGACACTGATTTAACTGATTAATTATGATTTTTATGATAAAGGAATTCAATAATAAAATAATCTGTGTTAATCTGAGTAATCCGTGGTGAATGGAGATTTACAAAATCTTTCAAGTCGAAGCAGGCTTGTGCGGCAGGGACCCATACGGGCTAACATTGTGTCGCTTGAATGGTTGAAAAATTCGTGATAATTAGTGTAATTAGTGTCAAAAAGAAATTAGTGTCAAATAAAAAATGATATTTAGCTTCATCATAAAAAACATCAAAACAATTTTCGACGGCCTTATCGTTGCCGCCTTAATTGTAGCTTTTTCATTATGGGATCCTTTTGGTTTTTTCTCCAATACTCCTAAACTGAAAGATACACCGGTTTCATTAAAAAGTATAAGGGATATCGGAGAACTTATCACAGCCGAATATTATGGTGAGGTTATAGAGTCGTTAAAGGAATCAATGATATATGATTTCGATAAAGAACAATTAAAATATGAAGCTGAAGATTTGTATAATGACTTGATCTCATCGGTTATTCTTCTTAAAGAGTATAATGATACGATTAAGAAAAAATTGTTTTCGTTTAAGAGCCGTGTTAAGAAAAAAAATATTGACAGGAAATTTGCAAAAAACTTTCCTGAAGTAGTTTCTCATTATTTATATAATTCCATTATTAACACCATTGCCGAAAATAATAATACCTCAATTAATACCGATATAGAAAATGCGGTTTTATGGTATTTGTTTAACCTAAATGACCTTGAAACATATTTTGAAACTAACAGTGAAATAGCGGAGGTGTTATTGGAAATAGAAAAAAGTTACATAGCTCAACGAACAGACAGCCTTAATAAGGAAAAGATTAAAAAGCAAATTGTTTATGTAGGGCGCGGCTGGGTGAAAGCAGGTATAGATTTTAAGAATTTCAACGAAAAGAATTTTTGGTATAACAAAAAGAGGCAAATTATTTATTTCCGAGATTTCGATCCGCAGATTTTAAATTATGATATAAATCCGTGGTTTATTCCTGAGAAAAAAATAAAAGGTTTTGAGTTGATTGTTGCAACCGGAAAAATAAAACATCCACTTGAGGAATCCACTAAAGTAAAAATCAGGTGTAAAGAAAAGCTGCGCACACAGGCAATTGAAGCGGGGATTTTGGTACAAGCCAAAGAAAATGCCCGCGAAAGCCTGAAACATTTATTCTCGGTTTTGCTGGCTACTGAAATAAATGATGTGATATTTACAAGAAACAAGTTCGAATATATTTACAAAGAGGTAGCCCGTGATTCTGTTGTAAATAAAGATGAAGCAATTATGTTGGATATTTTAATAAAACACGATTGCAGAATTTTGGATACTGCCTGGTATGACGATTTTAAAATCCAGTTAAGTAACCTAACTGTTTTTATTGATAAATTGAAAAAATTGAAGGCATTTCCCTGTTCCTTGTTATTTAACAAAACAACAGCCTTATCAGCCGGTATGTTTGATGATTCTGTTTTTAGTTATCAGGAGTTTGTTGTTTTTGATTCGCTTTTCTCACATTTGAATTTTTGTAATAACAGCGAATTTACGTTTAATCTAAAGAAACAACTGTTTGAATTTTACTATACACCAAATCCTGACTTTAACAAGATTTACGATTATCTGAAAAATGATACTTTAAACCAGTTAGCTTATTTAAATATTGATTCGACTAAATTGTTTGCTGAAAACCGGGTTCAATATTTTTTGTATAAAAAATTAAAACAAAAGTTCATTAATATGATTCTAAATAATTTAGATAGCATATTGCTATCCGACCCTTGTTATGAAGATTTGTTTTGGTTCGAAGATAAAAAGGAATTTGAGGATGCTGTTTTAAAACTAACCAGGCTAAAAATTAATCATACTGATTCTGTTAGTTTCCGGGATTCAACAAAATTGATAATAAAAGACAAAATGTTTTTTGAAATATTATCTGATCCTGCTTTGAAACTTGTTGGAGATTCTTTGATAAGGGTTGGTGCAGGAGGAAGTGTAATAATTTTACCATAAATTGTCATAAAGCCCAACTATCCTGAAAATGCCAGATAGGTAACCCTTTACTAAAATTTTGATAATTATTCAGAAACCTGTGTGCCTTTTTCCATTTATAGATTAATTAGTACTGCATACAACGAACACTGAATCCCTGGATTTTAGTGTAATCAGGACGAGCTATATCATCGCGACTATAATCCAAATATTGAGACCATGCCTTCGAACTGTCGTACTCACTTGACGACCAAAAGAATCCTAACCATAAGAGAAAGTCAAAGCTGCCATTTGAATGTTGCATACCACCCGTAAGAGCTGCAAAACCGTAAAGATCAGTTCCATTTAATCCAGAGTACCAGCCTGTTGTGGATTTAAGGTTTAATCCAGCATCAACACCTCTCCAGCCTTCTATTGTGCAAGAGACTGTTCCTGCATCCACTTCATTTTCAAGGGTACACCATTCTGCATCCGTTGGTAAATGCCAACCTAAGGGGCAAATACCCTGTACCCCAGTTGTTATGTTGTATTGCATCATTTCATTCCATTGGTACAATCCACCATAAACAAGGCAACTATCTTCCTCATTATTATAACAGTACTTTTCTATTGAACCATCATCACTCATATTTTGGGTTCCATCTATCATGGTTCCAATATTCAAATTCTCCGCCATCCAGCATTGGGTGCCAATTTGAACTGTGTTGTAAGTTCGTCCGTCTCTGGAATCAATGATAGGATCGCCACAAATCCCATTTGCTTTGGGAGCTACTTTAATTTTTGGGATAGGATTTTTCTGCCCAATTAATCCTGATAATATAAAAAGGAAAAGGATAAAGGATAAAAGAATTTTTTTCATCTGTCTCTAACTTTTTCATTCCTAAATAATAATAAAATGCATTACCTTTTGGTATACAGCAAATATATATGCTTATACAGATTTACCAAAAGATTTTTTTCTGCGAGTTTATAACAAAATATTCAAATAAAAAAAATTTAGTGAAACATTGCGGTTTTCTGGTGATACGGTGAGGTTTTTTGGTGAAGTAAGGAAAAAACCCTTTTTTAGTTCAAAATGCTTCAGGCCAAAAATCTTCTTTATTTGAAAAAATTATTTATTACCTTTGAAAAATATCACAATTCACAAAAACAACAAATTTTAAAATAAAAAACTATGAAAAAACTATTTACTTTTATCATCTGTCTCGCTATTTTTGGAATAGCAAATAGTCAAACAAATGTTTCAGGAACTATTAGTTCCGATTCAACCTGGGATATTTCAGGTAGTCCTTACATTGTAACCGGTTATCTAACTGTAGCAAACGGTGCTACTCTTATTGTTGACCCCAATGTTGAAGTTCAGTTCAACAACAACCAGAGGATGTATGTCAACGGGGCTTTAAATGCAACCAATGCAACATTTACCTCATCTGACCCAAGCCCATACCCGGGTATATGGCAATACATTCAATTTGGTAACTCTACATATTCCGGGCAGGGCTTGCTGTTAAGTTGTCAATTTGAATACGCCCAAAAGCTATATGTTTATAATGGCACCGTAACCATCAATAATAGTACGATTGGAAATTTTTATTATTACGGTATAGAAAGCTATGATACGGTTAATATCCAAAGCACAAGTATAGATCTGGAAAACTATCATACAAGTTATGGTAACGCAATATACGCACGTACCGGAGGTGTTATAGATATTAATGATGTGCAGATTACACATTGCAGAAGAGGATTACATATTGACGGGGGTTCCAGTGTTGATATGTACAACTTTTCTTCTATCAGCAGTGCCAACGAATATGCAGCTATGGTTTACGGAACTTTAAATATGACAGATGTAAATATAGATATGCTGGGATATACAATGGCAGGCCACGGCATATACGCCAATAACGCAAATATTCAACTAACCAATGTAAATATTACCAATTGTAATTATGGAATATATTTTTACACATTCGCAAGTGTAACTTTAACCAATTGTACCGTTGCATTATGTGAATGGCCACTATATTTTAACGGGCCCGGATCACTCCTAACAATCGGAACCAACGACTTTACAGGCAATACCAGGGATGCCGCCAATATCCACTTTGCCACTCTCAGTAGTAACTGGTCTCTGCCATACATTAATGTTCCTTACTACTTTTATAGTTCTTTCACAGTTAATAATGGGTATATATTAGATATCGCATCAGATAATATATTAAAATTTCCAACTAGTAGTTATGGATTGTTTATTAATGGAACTCTAATTGCAAATGCTGATCCCGGCAACAATATTTACTTTACATCTGATCGGGATGATAACTGGGGCGGTGATACAAATAATGATGGGTCCTCCACATCGCCAGCCTCCGGCGACTGGTATGGTATTGCGTTTAATGATCAGAGCAATGACCTAGCCTGTATATTAAGAAAGTGCAAAATAAGGTTTGCCGGAAGGAGCAGCAGAGGTGCAATTGATATAATTGATGCCAACCCGACAATTGATTCCTGCGACCTGTCCAACAATTATTATGGCGTAAAAATTCAAAATGCTTCCAATCCTACATTTACGAATAACACAATCGGTTCAAGCCAAATGACCCCAATTGCCCTTTCGTATGAAGCAATTCCGGTTTTCTCCGGAAATGTTCTCTCTTTTTCCGATAATGAGTATGATGCCATCGGATTGCTGGGAGGTACTATGACAGCTGATGCCATACTGCCCGTTCGGAATATATCAGCTACCCCAAATATTACCTACCTGATGTTGGATAATATTACAGTACCATCGGGATTAACTCTTACTATTAATAAAGGGGTGGTGGTAAAAGCTTATGGTTATTATGACAATAGGAAATTCATTATACAAGGGAAAATTTCAGCCATTGGTACACCAGATAGTATGATCGTTTTTACCTCAGCACGGGATGATAATTTTGGAAATCCCTTTGATACCAATAAAGACGGCTCACAAACCAGCCCCACAATAGGCGACTGGGGAGGGATTGTTTTTAATGTAAATTCACATACCGACAGTAAGCTTGAATATTGCAGGATATATTATGGTGACAACAATGATTACTACATTTATCCGACCATATCACCTTCTGCAAGACGAGGAGGCCAGATAACAATTGATAATGCAAACCCTGATATTGTAAATTGCGATATTAAACATAATGAATACGGAATATATTGTGGTGGTGACAGCCAGCCCATCATTTGGAACAATTCATTTGATAATTCAACTTCCACACCCATTGCTATTTCAATTACTGCTGCCCCTGACCTGATAGGCAACACTATTGTAAATCCCGGTTATTATGCTCTTGGTATTATCGGAGAAGAACTGGGTGTAACAGGCTCCTTAACACAAAAAAACTTTGCAGGTTATTCAAACATTACCTATTTACTTCTCGAAGACCTGTATATCAATTCAGGAACCGAAGTAACTGCTGACTCCGGCGTTGTAATTAAAGTAAATACGCATAAAAGGATTGAAGTGAATGGGGGCCTTAAAACAATTGCTCCGGTTACTTCTTCAGGCAAAGTTGTATTCACCTCACTGAAAGATGATAACGAAGGAAACCCCGGAGACACAAACAATGACGGAAGTTCCACATCACCGGCTGCCGGTGACTGGGGAAGAATACAATTTAATGAAACCAGCGATGATGCATTTTGTTCACTTGAAGAATTCAAAGTAAAATATGGTGGCTATGGAAATGACGGTGCTGTTGCCTGTATTTCTGCAAACACCAATATTCTTGATGGAGAAATTTACTTTTCTTCCAATTATGGTTTTTTTATTAATGGTTCTTCGATTCCCGTTATTGATTATGTGATAATACAAAATTGCACAACCGACCCCATAGCAATGTCGCTCAAATCTGATCCGCAACTGACCAATATCTCGTTTATAGGAAACGGCAGTAATGGCATCCGGATCATTGAAGGAACACTTTCGTCAAATGCAACTTTGGCAAAAAGGGATGTGGCAGGAATTAATAATATTGCATATTTGGTTTACCACCTGACTATAAGTTCAAATGCAGTATTAACAATTGAACCAGGTGTTGTTATTAAATTTCCCTATGATGGTTATTACGGCAATAAAGGATACATAATAATAGATGGCGGATTATCAGTAGATGCCACATTTAATGAACCCGCAATTTTTACATCCGACAGGGATGACTCTTATGGTGGTGATACAAATAATGATGGTAATGCAACAACACCGAATAAAGGAGACTGGAATTTTGTTAAATTTAACAATTCCGGATTATCTTATCAGAATTACTTAAATAACTGTGTATTTAGTTATGGTGGCCAATATAGAAGTTCTACAGATTATCGCTATGCAAAAGATTTCGGATTAGTAAACATTAATAATACATCAGTAGTAATTGACAGTTGTGTTTTTGAACAGGGCATTTATTCCGGAATTGGGATATACGGGAACGCTGATCCGACAATTTCTAATTCACAATTCAATAATATCACATATACACCTGTTACAATAAGCATGTTTTCCGAACCGGTATTCGGAAATAATCAAATTTCAAATATAGGATTAACTGCAATTGGAATTACCATAGAAAATTATTCGGTCTCAGCAACGGTTACATCAAGGGATTTTGCCGGGTTTCAGAATATCACTTATGTATTATATAATTACAATTATTCATCATATTTGGTACAATCATCAATAAATTCAGGAACAATAATTACTGTTCCACCTGGCATAATATTCAAATATAAAAATATATATGGTAGTGAATACTATGAAAAATACTCAAGAGTTCTTGATATAAATGGTGGGTTAATAATAAACGGAATTGCATCACAACCTGTAATATTTACAGATCATAGAGATGATTTATATGGCAATCCGATGGATACAAATGGTGACGGAACATCGACAGAACCTTCTGTTAATGATAATTATATTTTAAATTTCACTGAAATAAGTGATGATCCGAATTGCCAAATTAATCATACAATTCTCAAATACCAAAACTATGCAATCCAAATACAGCAGGCTTCTCCCGGCATTAATGCCTGTACATTCGAAAACAACAATTGGGGGATAACAATGTCCGGAGTATCCGAACCTGTTATTGACTCCTGCAATTTTTATAACCTTACTTACACACCTTTTCAATACTCTCTTGTTTCATATCCAATCTCAACAGTAAACAATACCATATCCGGTACTACATATAGAGCATTGGGTATCAAAGGAGAAACTATGGCCCAGGATGTAACACTGCCTAAAAGGGGATTTGGAGGATTAAATAATATTCCTTACTATTTTCATGATAATTTTACTATCGGAACAAGTTCTATAATGACCATAGAACCAGGAGTAACACTAAAATTCAACGATAATAAATATTTAACTGTGAAAAAAGGATTAATTGCCGAAGGAGGCTCTACTCCTGATAGCACAATAGTTTTTACCGAAATAAGGGATGATTATTATGGTGGAGATACTAATGCCGACTCTACTGCAACTCAACCAGGACATTCGTATAATCCTTATCAAGATCCCTGGCGAGGAATTGTTTTCGAAAATGAATCCAATGATGCTTTATGCAGACTTGATCATTGCATAATCAGGTATGCCGGATATAACTATTCTTCCGGTTATCCGGGCATAAAAACAAATAGTGCAAGCCCTGTTATATCCAACTCAACCATCTATAGAAACAGAACAGGGATTCAAGCCAACGGCGCTTCAAATCCTATAGTTAATAATTGCGATATTTACGAAAATCAGATATATGGGTTAGAAAATGCAGGTATGGCATTCAATATAAATGCTGAAAATTGCTGGTGGGGAAATAATAATGGCCCTACTCATTCAGGTAATCCCGGGGGCACGGGTGATGAAGTTACAGATATGGTTGATTATGATCCATGGCAAACATCAGGTGCAAATAACCCATTGATGGGAGATGTCAGCCTGAATGGAAGCATAACAGCTTATGATGGTTCACTTGTGCTGCTGTATGTTGTGGACCCGGTTACTTACCCTTTAAGCCCAAAACAACAAATGGTTGCCGATGTTAGCGGTAATGGAACAGTAACTGCTTATGATGCTTCGCTAATCCTTCAGTATGTGGTCGGATTTATTAATTATTTCCCGGCAGAATTGTTATGCCCGCTACCTAATTTAGTTTCTGAAGTGGAGCTTGTAATTGGAAATGAAGAAGTAGAACCGGGTGAAGAATTTTCACTTCCAGTTAGTATTGCCAATGTATCCGGAGTGTTCGCTTTAGAAATGTCGATTGATTACGATCCTGAATTTTTGGAAGCAATGAATGTTGAAAATTTATTGTTGGATATGAATGTTACTTTCAGCATTAACGAAGAAGACGGTTTAATTAAGGTTGCATTTGCAGGAACTGAATCATTGGAAGATGATCTGATGATTGCTAATATTAACTTCAAAGCAACTGAAGAACCAGCAAACGGTGTTGTAACTTCGGTTAAAGCCAAATTTTTTATGGCAAACGAAACCGATCTTACCTGGAATGTTCACAATGGAAGTGTTTCAATTAACGGCCTGGCAACAGGTTTCGGTGATACTTTTGAAAATGAAGACAAACTGCTGAATTGTTATCCTAATCCGTTTACGCATAATCTGAATATTATATACACGGTTCTTGTTGATGGTGAGCATGTGTTTGTAACCGTTTATGACATGTATGGCCAGGAAGTTGCTGAAGTTGTCAATGGAAAGCATGATTCTGCTTCATATAATATTTTGTGGAAAGCGAAGGGCCAAAACGGATTGAAATTAACTACAGGCACTTACTTCATCAGGATGATTTCAGGAAACAATGTAGAAACACAAAAGGTGCAGGTTGTCAGGTAAAAAAATAATCATTGTAACATAAAAAACTTGCAATCATGAAACATATCAAATATATCATATTCCTGTTGTCGATAGTCTTGCTTGGGAATTTCACAAAAGCAGAACCGGTACAATTGCGTATCCCTGACAGTACGGCAATAGTCGGAGATTTTATAAACATGCCAATTTATGTCGATAGTTCGTTAACCGGTGAAAATGTATTTTCTTATCAATTCCTGATATCTTATACAAATTCACGTCTGAACTTTATATCAGTTGAAATTACAGGAACAATAGTTCAATCATGGGGAAGCCCTTTAGTAAACACCTCAACTCCCGGAATTTTGTCTATTGCCGGAGCGGGTACAACGCCACTAATTGGTACCGGTGTACTTTTCTATATGCAGTTTGAATGTATTCAAAACGGAACAGGATATATAAATTTTGATGGTGGTACAGCAAATAATTTTTTTAATGAGCATACACCGGAAGTAATGTTGGATGATGGGTATGTAGCAATAAGTCCGGCACCTTCAATACATGTTACTCCTGAAAACGGATTATTGGCAGTTGGCGAAGATCTTCAGTTTAATGTTTCGGGAGGAACAGCTCCTTTTTCATGGTTTTCTACAAATCCGGGCGTGGGTTTTATTAATTCTTCCGGGCTTTTTACTGCTGTATCAACCGGGTTTGCAAAAGTTATTGCTGAAGATGCTATGGGTATCAGGGACACTATTAATGATTATGTAGAAGTAAGGCCCCTGAAATTACAAATTCCCGATACAAGTGCCATGCAGGGGAGTATTGTTGACATTCCAGTGTATATATCAGATGTCTCAACATTGAATATTTTATCCGGCAATTTTAGGATAACATTTAACCAGAATATCCTTAATGCAATTAGTTTTAATAAAACCGGAACTTTATTAGAGAATTACTCAAATATTTTATTCAATAATTCAATCCCCGGAGAATTAAATATCGTTTTTGCAGGAACAACATTTTTAACTGGAAGTGGTGTATTGCTTTATATTCAGATTGAAGTTTCTTCAATAAATACAGGAAACACATGGTTAAGCCTTGATGATGTTTTATTTAATGAAGATATTTTGGCTAAAACGGAGGATGGCTATTTTTCAACCATTAATTTTTCAACGATAAATGTTATACCTTACACGTACAGTATAGTGGCAGGTGAAACTGTCCAGTTTTCAGTGAGCGGTGGTATTCCTCCCTACATATGGAGTTCCTCGAATAATACAGTTGCGACTATTGACACAAACGGGCTTTTAATGGCGCACCAAAGTGGCATAATACAAGTTACGGTAACGGATGATGTTGGGGCGTTCGGCACAAGTGGCGATATTAGTGTATATGATACACATGTGTCAATACCGGATGTTTATGCAACTGGTAATTCTATTTTTGACCTCCCGGTTTTGATTACAAATATCCCTGCCGGACAATCGGTATTTTCAATTCAGGGAAGTATCAGTTTTGAAACACAGGATTTGAATGCATTAGATATTGTTTTAGATGGTACACTTACAAGTGGATGGAGTTCCTTTAAAATCATTTCAGGAAATGAGATTTTTTTTGCAATTGCTGGGACAACAAGCTTTAATGAGGCGGGTGTAATGTTTAAAGTCAGGTTTCAATTAACCCCCGATTTATTACCTGATGAAAATGCGTGGGTGCACATTGATAATATAATGTTGAATGAAGGAATTCCTTTACCATTAACTGATAATGGAAGCATCACTGCAAAAAAACGGGATCATTTATCTTTAATGGCTAACCTGGAAGGGCCTTTTAATAGCCTTGATATGAACACCGATTTGAACCCCTTGTTTATTCCGAATAACCAACCTTACAACACATCACCCTGGAGCTATGGTGGAGGAGAAAGTTTTGGGGCAGTTCCAAATGGCGATGTGGTGGATTGGGTTTTAATAGAACTTCGTGAAACAACCGGAGGCGCCGCTACTGCTTTACCCGTTACAATGATTGACCGGATGGCTGCATTGATTCTAAATAATGGAGATATTGTTGGAACGGACGGAATAAGAAACCTGGTTTTTGAGGTTACGGTTTCACAAAACATGTACGCTATTGTCTGGCACAGAAACCATATTGGTATTATGTCGGCAATTCCTTTAACATTGGAAGGAGGTATTTATTCCTATAATTTTACTATTGGTGAAAATCAGGTTTATGGTGGTTCATC
>Ga0255376_1017_pt1 | contig 14360 bp, 16 predicted proteins | sample ANMaggSeSYBR01C3_FD_182095 | JGI IMG/M metagenome (GOLD analysis project Ga0255376, IMG submission 182095) | Sediment cell enrichment communities from methane seep in Santa Monica Basin, California, United Staets - ANME aggregate JGI... | ecosystem: Environmental > Aquatic > Marine > Cold seeps >...
TCGTGCCGCCCTTTCTGTTTCTATAATCGGCTAATTGCTTATGCTAATGAGCCTTGCCGGAAAAAAAGATGGAGAAGAAATCTAATCGTAGGTCGGGTTTCCCGTGGAGTCCGGCTTGGTGCCCCGCCCAGAGTGTCGCAGACACGTCGGGTGGGTTTATACTGGACGTAACGCGAAACCCGACATTCCAAATTATAATGTCGTTCCCGCGCAGGCGGGAATCCATCTTAAAGCCTGGTGGCCCACCATTCATGGTGGAAAATTGCGTAGCGGCACGGCGTGCCGTGCCTCTTCGTACTGTTGCTTGTCGGCAATGGGCTTCCGTAGCGGCGACTCGGTGAGTCGCCCAATCGTTCTCGTTCTGCCAGGTCTTGCGGCGAAGCCTGCGGCGATGCCGTTAGCAGAGCCGTGTGACCTGGCAGCCAAAACAACCCTCAAACTCAATGAAGATACCGTCAGGTCACACTTATGGCAAGCCACATTGTGGCATGCCATAAGCAAGACCCGACGGAACTTCTAATATTAGATAAATATGTCGGGTTTCGCGCTTCGTTCGCCGCGGCGAACTCCACTGGGAACCCGACCTACTTGTCTACGATTCTGACAGGTGGCCCACCATTCATGGTGGGAAATTGCGAATGGTTGTTTTTATTCCGGTTTTACACCCCAGGATTGGAGCCATTTCAATACCAATTGTGTATGCGGGTGATCGTCTCCAAGCTTGTCCAAGTAGATTTTGTATGCGCGTTGAAGCATCCTGATTCCTTCTTTCTTTCTGCCTTGTTCGTAAACCACAACGCCAATGCAAAACAAGCTGTTGGCGATATCAGGATGCTCGGGGTCGAGGACTTTTTCTCTGGTTTCCAACGCCCGCTTGCACAGCGGCTCCGCTTGCTTATACTTGCCCATGTCATAATAGAGTAAGGCGAGGTTATTGAGGTCAGTAGCTACATCTGGGTGTTCAGTTCCATGTACTTTTTCGTCGATTTCCAGCGCCCGCTTATACAGCGGCTCCGCCTGCTCATACTTGTCCTGAGCACGGTAGAGTTCAGCGAGGTTGTTGAGGCTGGTGGCAACATCAGGATGCTCGGGACCGAGGACTTTTTCCCAGATTTCCAGCGAGCGTTTATACAGCGGCTCCGCCTGCTCATTCTTGCCCTGGTTACGATAGAGTGAGGCGAGGTTGTTGAGGTCAGCAGCCACACCTGTGTGTTCAGTTCCGAATGCTTTTTCGTCGATTTCCAACGCCCGCTTGTAGAGTGGCTCCGCCTGCTCATAGTCTGCTCGACCATCAAGATAATAGCCGGTTCGACTAAGAAGCAAGGCAAGATCTTCTGTAGGTTTCTCCATCGACTCTGTATGTCGGGCAAGGGACAGGATATACGGTGTCAGCTTCTCGCACTCCGACCAGTTGCGGTAATCTTCAACATCCGGTAACACATCAGCAGCAGAACCCACCGCCGAGTTCAGATATTTCTCTGTCTCTGATTGCTTAAGCTCATCCCGTATCACTGCCTGAAGTAAACGGTGGATATCGAGCTGGTTGGTGTCTGGACGGCGTCTAACCAGTGAATATTTTAGCAGATCACTTAGTGCCCGGTCAAACTTGAGCGAGTCTGTCACCGTGTCTTCCAATGGTCGCCCAAACGATTCACCTGCCCTTTTGATAAGCTCAAAAGGTATTGCATCGGGGGCAAAGAAGGAACAGAGATGCAGAATCGAAACCGCCCCCGGATTCTCTTCCTTCAATTGATCTAACGACATTGACCAGGTTGTGGCTACGGTGTACTTGTAATCTCTTGATGAGTAGCCTCCATCTTTCAACACCTTAAGACCATGTTCCCGAAAACTCTCCAGGTAATCATTCAAACTACAGCGGCTTTCCTCCAGAAATGCTCCCGCCTGGTCGATAGCAAGGGGCAGATAACCCAGTTCTTTTGCAATTTTACCTGCCGTTTCATTATCCTCAGTTTCGGGTTTGTTGATTTTAGCCCGCTTCAGCAAAAAGAGAACTGCCTCTTCCGAGGCCATCTCGTCAACTTCCAAAGCCTCTGCCAGAGTGCCGAAAGCGGCAGCTCTTGATGTAATCAGGATATGCCCGTTGCGTGAACCGGGTAGATACTTTCTAATTATGTCCGGCTTATCGGCATTATCAAAGATCAACAGCCATTTCTCATTGGCATTCAGCCACGACTTGACAGCTTCGACGACGACATCAATATTCTTCTCATCCTTCTCACGAAGATCAAGCGCCCGGGCTATCTCGCCGAAGCTGGCAGTGATTGTCGCCACCTCTTCCGAGTTGACCCAAAGCACAACTTTATATTCTTTCATATGCCGATAGGCATACTCAACCGCGATCTGGGTTTTACCGATTCCCCCCAGACCAGATATCGCCGGTGGCTGCGATATCGCAGCGCTGCTTGATTTCTTGAGATTGTTCTCCAGCTTTTTCAGCATCTCTTCACGTCCGGTAAAGAAGGGATTTTGAAAGAAAGGCAGATTATGTAGGGTAGTGCCGGGGATGTCGTAAGGTTTGATCGCCCCGGATTCTACCTTTTGTTGAAGATTTTCGGGCGCTTTTGTTTTATCAGAAATGTAAACCTGACAATCTTTGAAAACTTTATTATAGTCACCCGGTATTATAATGCCTGTAGTATCTTTATCTCGCTTTCTAAATAATTTGAAAAAACCCCAGATACCACCGATGATTGCGAATAGTGACGCAATTCCACTGAGTATGATTGTTAAAGGCTCCATGAACTTTTCTTGTATTCGACCGCTCTGAGAGGGTTAACGCATGTGCTCAGCGGTACTGAACACTCCGTTTTCCCGTTTGTACTTCCGATCTGACATATTGTTATTCCCTTTAACCGGAGTTACTTTTTCTGCCGTAAATGGTCAAGGATCTAAAGTCATTAGTCAACTACAGCCCAATCCTTAATACTAATGTATATTATACCATTTTCTAACTGATATGCAACAAGTAGATTAGTTCGGAGGCTCCTGCCCTACTGCTACTCATAAGTTTTTATGGAAAACCCTGAATTATTCTTGTTGCGTTGCGAACCTAAAATCATAACACTTAGTATCAGGTTTATAATGTCGAATGATTTTATAAGAATCAGGTAACGATATGACTTTCCGGTTATTAGAAGAAACACATATTAACGCCTGGCAAACCGCAATCGAACATACCGATTTGACCCCTGGTCCGATTGGCGGGCCGGAGTATGTGGCTACATCTAAAACGGCTGATGGTAACGTTTATGTGCTCCGGACAGATGATTTAATAATTCCCCTGCTGAAACAAAAGGCTCGCCATATTGGTTTCCTGACCACCGATCTCTACACTGGGGTTCGTTACAACAGCCTTTTTAGCATCTTGCCATCGACCAATAAAATTTTATCTGCTTTATATGAACTACCGCCACGATGCGACATCAACCTGCAAATACCGGAGGAGCTTTACCTGCAATTCAAGGAAACATTTGCCGCTTGTCACTTCTATCCCCGGGAGAAGTACACATACTACAAAATCCAGTTACCACCGGATTATGACCAGTGGTTTTCCAGACCACAGGTGTGCAGAAAGGCAATCCGCAAAGCGGAACACAGTGGAATAACAGTCAAAATCGGCGAGAAGGAACTTCTTCAGGATTTTTATAAAACATACTCCGCTTCCTTCAGACGATGGCACAAACAGGGGTTGGCAAAGCAGAGCTCTGCAGTTACCAGGTTTGAAAAAGCATTGAACACAACAGGACAACATTGCCGGGTTGCGATTGCCTATCATAATGGTTATCCCGCTGCCGGTCTAATCTTCTGTCTGTATCATTCTTCAGCAGCTTTTCTCTGGGCAGGATTGGACTATGATTACCAGGACAAACGACCAAGTAATCTTGTTCATGCCGAAGCAATAAGGTACTTAATCGGTCAGGGAGTAAAAGATTGTAACATGGGGTCCAACCTAGGCAGAAAACCCCTCACGCAATTCAAACTGTCATTTGCCCCTGATATCCGCAGTAGTGTTGTGCTTTTCCGCCACCGATTTAAAAGGATCAAACGGTTGTTTGTACAACTTGGCTTTGATGGGAAGTAAGTTGCAGGCCTGCATCTCTCTGTGAAAAACCAGGTAAAAAAATGGCGCCGTAGTAGAACTACGACGCCAGTTATTTATCTCAGACTGCTATACCTTTTCAATGCAGTCGACAGGACAGACTTCCACACAGCGGGATCCGCCCTCAACACTCTCGCACTCATCGCATTTGTCTGGGTCTATGACAAAGATGTCATTCTCGGTAATAGCCTCATTTGGGCATTCTGGTGTACAAAGTCCACATGCCGTACACTCATCTGTAATCTTCATTGCCATTGAAAAGTCCTCCTACGTATTCGTGTCTCCATCAAGATTCACCATCTTGACAGCCCAAATAAATACGTAAAGATTAACTTGGCAAGTAAAAAAGCTCACTTCTTTTTTTGGCTCTTCTTTTTCGTTCCGATAGAGAGAGAATGCTTGTAGAAGAAATAGACAACGGCGAGTATAGCGACCAGAATCAGAAATGTACCAATACCATAGAAGTCTTTTCCAATAACTCCTTTTTGCACAAATACAACCAGGTAATTGAGAAGAGTCTTAATGCCGACCGGAATAAGCAGAAAACCTGCTGGTCTTGTTGATGCCAAAATCAGACCGATTAAAGCGCCACAACCGGTATTGACCCCGATAGCGAATAACCGTTGCACCAGGTCGGCGGTGTCTGCGATTGAGCCATTAGCAGTAAAGGCGGTAAGATGAATCCCCTGTACAAAGCTGAAACCGGCGCCGCAAGCCGCCCCCAGGGCGATTGCCAAACGCAGGTCGATTTTCGCGGTAATTTTCAAGCGGACGAATATCGGAATGAATTTTGTTAATTCTTCAACTAAGGCAAAGATCAGCGCCGAGCCGAATAAAACAACATAAATACCGAACCAGGGTGAGGTCGGATCAAAGGCAAATTCAAGAAATGCGTTTTGAACTGGACCCAGCAGCTTCAGCGCCGGCCAGTAAAGAACCGCGCTGATTAAGAAAAGAAGAAAAACATCCAGGCGTTTCCAGTGTCGGTATCCCAATATCATGAACCAAACAAGGGCACAACCAAGCAGGATTCCATAACCGGGCAGTCGCTTCATCGTTGTACTTAACCAACCCGCACTCTTGATCTCCACTTCCCTGCCCTCAGGCAGTCGAACCACACTCATCCTCCGCACAGTGTCATGGGCTTTGAGCAGACGACCATCACCGTCGATATAAAATAACTGATTCGCCGGGTCGACCTTATAAACTGTCACCGGAACACGTTGACCATCAAACAATATTACATCCGGTTTGACAGCGGTGACTGCCAACTCGACCAGTTGGTTTATCTGGGGAATCATCACCAGCAGGGTATCGCTTTGACCAGGTTCAAGTGAGAGAGTTCGCATTGCGATCTCCCACTGGAAGGCAAAGTTGTTATCAAAAAGGGCAGGCCAGACCGGAGTGGCAATATTGAAGGGTTGTTCCGCACCGAATTTGATAGTGCGACCATGATACTCTATACCGGTAAAAACACCGTCATGCTTGACATGTACATTGAGAACGTCCATCTCGAAGTTGTAGAATCTTGGCAGACTATTCACCATGTAACCGGCATTGGCGATAGTAGATATATCAAATGTTTTCCCGCCCTGCGAGTAGATCGATTTTGTATTCATTTGGAAAGTATAGAGACTCTCATTTTCAGCGACTTGCCAGCCAATACAAACAGTTTTCTGTGAACCGACCACCTTGTCCTTAGATTCTATTTGGAAATTGACTACATCACCCGGTTGATAGGAATCGGGCAGATTTCCGGCAATGAGTGTGGTCAGGGATGTCAACGATAGTACGATTGAGATAAGAAGTCTCATAATCCTCCAGATCGACAATTAGTTGTGGAATATAAGTCTGAGTTTAAAACAAGCAAATGATATCTGACAACTTCAAACAGGCTTGGTAAACTGTGCAATTATTCAGTGTCCGTTTCCTTAGACTGATTCTCTGTTGATCTCCTGCCGGTTAACCTGACTACTATTATGGAGACCTCATACAACAGGTAAAGCGGAACAGCGAGCATCAACTGGCTGATAATGTCCGGAGGGGTAATCACCGCACCGAGGATAAGAATCGCCAGCACCGCGTAACGGCGACCCTTAGCCAGCAAATGGTGGCTGATCAGCCCTAATCGCCCCAGGAAATAACTGATTATCGGCAATTCAAAGACAGCGCCAAACGCCAGGCACATCCAAAAGACGAAAGAGAAATACTCATTGACATCAATCCATGCCTTTACATTCTCACTGCCGAATCCGGTCAGGAACTCCATCGCCAGCGGGACAACCAGGAGGAAGCAAAAAGAAGCACCGCCGAAAAAGAAGACAGTACCGAGAGTAACCACTGGGAACAGTGATCTCGACTCGTGTGAATATAAACCCGGAACGATAAATCTCCAGAAATGATAGAGAATTACCGGCACACTGACGGCAATTCCGCAAAACAGAGAGACCTTGACTCTAACCATAAAGGCGCCGGTCGGTTCACGAAAATAGACCACTCCTGCCGGATCAACGAGAATATTAAGCAGGTGTTCGCTGAACACGTAAGCAATTATTGAAAAGATGATAACTGATGCAAAAATTCGAATCAGTCGCTGTCTGAGTTCCTCAATATGGTCAAGGAAAGGCATATCTACCGATGATTCATCGTTACTCTTTGCCTGATCAGTCACTAAACAAGTCCCACTATGGAAGATTCTTTAATTCGTCAGTAAATTCTTCGATATCTTTGAATTTTCGGTATACCGAGGCAAAGCGTACATAGGCAACCTGGTCTAAGTTGCGCAGCCGATCCATTACATACTCACCAATTAACTTGGAGGAAATCTCTGCCCTGGAGAGTTTGAACAACTCGTTTTCAACATCCTCTACAAGAGAATGAATCACTTTGGCTGATATTGGACGCTTAGCGGTTGCTATTTCCACTCCCCGCAACAGCTTGGCGCGGTTATAGGATTCACGCCGCTGGTCACCTTTCACTACAGTGAATTCCGCCCGCTCAATATATTCGTATGTGGTAAAACGCTCATTACATGATTGACATTCTCTGCGACGGCGAATTGCTGTCCCATCTCGAACTGCTCGTGAATCCACTACCTTGTCAGACTCAGCGCCACAAAACGGACATTTCATAGTTGTTCCTCAACTGTAACGACGGTTCCAATCGGCTCAACGAATTTACCGGCAGCCTTTCCCTGATTAATGAATATCTCCACAGTTCCAAAACCAGAGATTATTGCTGACAAACCATGACCTGCTGCATAACTGTCGACAAACGTTATTCCTCTTTGCTCCCCTACCCGGCAGGTGAGTTTTGCCAGGTCAACATCATCAGGCAGGTCGCTGCGGGAGATATTACTTATCATGTTGCCAAACTTATCAACGTAAACTGTCTCACCGATGACGCTGCCGGGATGTTTGAGCAGGCTTGGCATTTTCAGACAATTATACTTATCCAACCGGGGACCAAATTGTTCAAGTGGTGTACCCATAGATATATAGGCAGCTACCGGCGCCATTTTATCACGACCATCAAAAGTATACGTATCGGTTTTAGAAAAGAACTCTTCATTCTCCACTGAAACTAATCTACGTTCAGGAAACTCAGCAAGCACAAAGCTCAGGACACCATTATCGGGAGCGACGAATGAATATCCACCAGCCTGTGCGGCAATGATCTTTCGTTCGCTGCCAACCCCCGGATCGACCACAACGATAAAAACAGTACCCTCTGGAAAATACTGTACTGATTTCTGAAGAATAAAAGCCGCCGACTGAATATCAAATGATCGAACAGAATGAGTGAGATCTACTATTCTGCAATCAGTTGCAGTTTTCAGAATCACACCTTTCAGCATTCCGACAAACCCATCCGACTCACCGAAATCAGTCAATAACGCAATAGTACCCATCAATTCTACTCAAAGTGAATTAGTTTCAAACACGTTTCCTGATCCGGTTTGCGCACCATCCTGGTCTCGGTGGCAATCAGATTAACTTCGACCGTGACTGCGACTTGAGCGCAAAACAAGTGACCGGAGAAAGTCTCAAATTCGTTGGTCATAATCGTAGCATGCACATGAGTGAAAGGTTCCCCATCCACGTAAGTGACATTGCCGGTCATATTTGCCAGTTCAACATCGCCGGGGTATTCTCTTTCCAAATATTGTCTCTTATTGAGATCGTAATAACCAAGTTTGACACCCTCTATCGCACCCAGTCCGGTAAAGAAAGCGCCGCCAAGACCTTTATCTTTAACAAAAGTGGCAATCGTTCCCGGGATATCTTCTCCCTTGAATAACCTCAGGAAATAACCGGCGTTTGACTTGCAGTATTCCATAAGTTAACTATCCTCCAACTTCAAATAGCAGCTATTTGATATAATTTTGTGAGCGAATTACCACAAGTTGACATCAACACTACCGGCTCCAACACAGTTACTTCCTAATCTCCCTGCCCAGCTTGCTCTCGACAGACTTGATCTTTTTATCCAGCAGCTTCTTTTTGCCCTTCTTATCATCAATGGCAATTCTTGTGTAGACACGGGGCACTTCCCGTTTGAGTGTATCGTGGCATTTCTTAATCACTGTCAGGCACTCATTCCAGTTGCCTTCAATCAGGGTACCCATAGCATGAGTCTTGTATGGCAGTCCTGACTTGTCGATAATATCGATCACCCTGGCAACCTGCGCTGAAATCGACTCACCGCTCCCCATCGGGATTAGAGAAAACTCAACTAACATACGATTATCCTCTATCAGATATTTTACTCCGCCAGCACACTGCTGTTCAGGCGGTCGTGATAAAGCGGGAACCTGGCGCAGAGTTGTTCTACTTCAGATTTCACCTCAGCGATGATTGTTTCATTGCCCAGGTTCTTGATTACCTTATCAATCAAACCCGCGATCTGCCGCATCTCCGGCTCCTTCATACCCCTGGTGGTTACCGCCGGAGTACCAATTCTGATACCCGATGTTACCAACGGTGGTTGAGGATCAAAAGGCACTGTATTTTTATTGGTGGTGATTGATGCCTCATCAAGAGTGTTCTCCACTTCCTTGCCCGTGATTCCCTTCTCGACAAACGACAGCAGCATCAAATGGTTGTCGGTGCCGCCGGAGACAACATGATGCCCCAGCTTGATAAACTCATCCGCCATCGCTGCGGCATTGGCAACTATCTGTTGCTGATAAATTTTAAACTCAGGGCTCATCGCTTCTTTGAATGCCACCGCTTTGGCGGCGATGATATGCATCAATGGTCCACCCTGAATACCGGGCATAACCATCCGGTCGAGGTCCTTCTTGTACTTTTTCTTACACAGGATCAAACCACCACGAGGACCACGCAGTGTCTTATGTGTTGTCGAGGTGACAAAATCAGCATAGGGTACTGGCGAGGGGTGAAGATCAGCAACAATCAGTCCGGCGATATGAGCAATATCAACCATCAGGTAAGCGCCACAGGCATCGGCAGCATCGCGGAAAGCTTTGAAGTCGATAATCCGGGGATATGCCGATGCTCCGGCTACGATCAACTTTGGCTTGCTTTCCACAGCCAGTTTTTGGAGTGCGTCGTAGTCAATCGTCTCAGTTTTCTTGTCCACTTCATAAGGGACGATATTGTAGAACATACCGGAGAAATTGAGAGGATGACCATGAGTCAAATGACCACCATGCGAGAGATGCATCCCCAGAACAGTGTCTCCCGGTTTGAGCACCGTGAAATAGACCGCCATGTTTGCCTGCGAACCGGAATGAGGTTGCACGTTAGCATGTTCAGCGCCAAACAACTCCTTCGCTCGTTTTCGCGCCCGGGATTCAGCAATATCGACAAACTCGCAACCACCATAATAGCGACGTTTTGGATAGCCCTCGGCGTACTTGTTAGTCATTACACCACCCGCCGCCTCTAAGACTGCCTCCGAGACAAAATTCTCCGACGCAATCAGTTCCAGCTTTTTATCCTGCCTGTTCGTTTCTCCCTGAATCGCGGCGTAGATTTCAGGATCAATTTCTTTTAAGTATGACATTCTCATCTCCTGCTTTGCATCATAAGATGTTTTTTACTATATACAAAACGTGGCGTCAAGTGAAACACTTTTTTGGATTCGACCGTATGGCCTCTTCCAATCCTAACGAAAACAGGCTGCGTAGATGAATAGTGGGAAAGTAAAGGAATTAAACCAGAAATCAGCAAATACCTGGAAACTCATCCACAAGCCATCAGGAACTCATCGCTGCATAGATCGTTTGATAATGCGGTAAACCATTAGAGTTATCCATCTGCTGGGAAGTTTCTTTTGACCAAAGTCGAAATCAGACCACACCTTGTGGATTGATTCCGGAGTGAAACATCCATTATTGTCCTGCTTTGAGATCAGTACGTCTATCATTGTACTCATTCTGGAGTCGTTTCTTGCACAATCAAACCGCGAAAGGATATCCAGGTATTTCAGGATTCGATAATCAGTAAAGGGATATTTGAGTTTTTCCCAACCCTTACCAACTTGGGAATCATGACCGGCATATTTAATTATTCCTCTTTTTTCCCAACACTCAAGCAGAAAATCAACACTTCCTTTTGAAAGCTTGCTATTCCTAAGCTCAGAATTCTGACTTAATGCACCGAGAACACAAAGCGTTGCAAATGCGCAACTGGGGTGTTGTGCTCTTGCGCCACCCGGTTGTCCTGTTTTCTTGCACCAGAATCCACCATCAAGACGTTGCCGTCGTGTAAGCCAGTTATAAGCTTTTTGTAATCTTGGATCGCCAGAGTAACCTAATTTTGCCAACGATTCAGTCAAGATACCGGTATAACAATCACTTGGTGTAGGAGGTGGTGCCCAACCGAACCCTCCGCAAGAGAGTTGCGTACTGAATACATATTCACCAGCGTTAGCTATTCTCTTTGCATCTTTTTTCAAGCCAAAGTCAGCAAGAACACCCAATAACCAAAATGTAGTATTCTTCTTTGGCCACCAGGTATAGATATCCTTGGGAGTCCCCCAATATCCCTCCTTGTTCTGCTTGCGTAATATCTCCTTGATTAATGTATGTTCGCAGATCATTTCTTTAGCGGCTACAACCTCTTCGTCTTCCTCCTGCTTGGCTAAAATGTCTATTAGAGTCCGATATGTAATAAAAGGTTCACCACTGAGAAGCCAGTCAACAGGTTTTGATTCCCAAAATCTTTTCAATTTGCTCAACATATTTTCTGGGGGTTTAATTTGGTGCCACACCCAAAGCGCCACAGGTATATTAGCTGGGTTTATGCTTTGATCTTAAAGACATTATTAACCACACAAAATTCATACTCCTATTGATTCCAGAGCTTTAAAAATAGCTCTAGCTTCCACGGTTTTTTCTCCTTTCAATCTATACACCCAACATGAACAGTCAAGTCCCAGGAGAACTTGACCTACAGGCGACCCATCGGGTCGCCCCTACCCTTGTCATTTAACGAGTAGATCAATCTCCCTGTGATTCTGACCCCTTTGACTTCTGTTCATCGATAACCTCATAGTCAGCATCGATTGTCACTCGCTCACCGGGACGAGTCTGTTGCACTTTACGCTGCTTCTTCTTTGATAGCAACCGGACCACTATCCGACTAACAACGAGGGCTATCAGGAATATGACAAGAAATCGCAGCATCAAACTACCAGTGTCAGTTTAAGTTTACAGCAAACTTACTTATGGATCGAAAACTTCTTGATTCGCGGCAGATGCCGACCGCCATCAAAATCAGTTTCCAGCCAAACTTTAACGATTCTAAAAGCTAAATCAGGTTCAACGTACTTCGAGGCTAAAGCCAGAATATTAGAGTCGTTATGCTCGCGTGTGAGCTTCGCCATATCTTCACTGAGAGCATAAGCGCCCCTGATCTCCGGCAGCTTGTTGACTACCATATTCATCCCATTGCCAGTCCAGCAGACAGTGATACCGCGATCAGCTTCCTGGTTAGCTACGGATTGGGCGACTTTCATTCCATAGTCGGGATAGTCAGTGGAGACTTCGGAATCTGTGCCGAAGTCCACCACTTTATGTCCTTGCTCTTGAAGATACTTCTTGATCTTCTCTTTAAGGGCATAACCCTTGTGATCTGCACCAAGTGCAATCTTCATCATCTTATGCTTTCACAGTTTTTTTCTCGTAGACAAAGGACAGGTAGCCCTTCGGGTCGTTGCCGTTTTCGACAATATCGAAAAAAGCATCCTGAAGTCTCTTGGTGATCGGACCACGTTTACCGGAGCCGATCTTAATCTTATCGATTGTGGCGATTGGTGTAATTTCCGCGGCAGAACCGGTGAAAAATACCTCATCAGCGATATAGAGCGCTTCACGCGGTATGTTCCGTTCGATTACCGGAAGATCCATTTCCTTGGCTAAAGTAATTACTGTCCGACGTGTGATCCCTGGTAAAATCGAACTGCCAAATGGTGGAGTAATTAGAGCGCCATTGCGAACAATAAACACATTCTCGCCGGAGCCTTCAGAGACCATGCCGTTGTGATCGAGAGCAATGCCTTCAACATAACCGTGCGACAAAGCCTCCAGTTTAATCAACTGACTATTCATGTAATTAGCGCCACTTTTCGCCATCGCTGGAAAAGTATTCGGAGCCATCCGATTCCATGAAGAAACACAAACATCAACACCTTGCTCCAGTGCTTCCGGTCCAAGATACTTACCCCATCGCCAGACAGCGATTGTAATCTCCACCGGACAAGCGCGCGGATCAACACCAAGACTGTCATAACCTCTATAAACAACCGGGCGGACGTAGCAGTCTTCAAGTTTGTTCAGCCGAATAAGTTCCATCTGAACTTCATTCAATTCATCAACAGTAAATGGTATCTCCATGCGATAGATTTTTGCGGAGTCGAACAGACGCATGGTATGCTCTGTGAGTCTGAAAATGGCACTGCCTTTTTTGGTCTTATAGCATCGCAGTCCCTCAAACAAACTGCTGCCGTAGTGCACCACATGAGACAGCACATGGATCCGGGCATCGTCCCAATTGACGAACTCCCCGTTCATCCAAATTTTATCGACCTTTTCGAAAGCCATATTGCCTCCTATGATTAATACATACTAATCAGCAAAAGATTTCAAAACAGAACGAGCAATTACGATTCGTTGCACCTCCGATGTACCCTCTCCGATTTCGGTCAGCTTCATATCACGGTACATCCGCTCCACCGGATATTTCGGGGTCAGTCCATCAGCGCCGAGGATGCCTATTGCTTCGTAGGTGCAGAAATTACAGACCTCTGATGCGTAAACCTTAGCCATTGCCGACTGCGTGGAGTGTCTTTGACCGCTGTCCTTCATCTGTGCGGAACCGTATACCAAGCCGCGCGCCGCTTCTATGCGGGTTGCCATATCGGCAAGCTTCCACTGGATTCCCTGGTAATTACCTATTGGTCGCCCAAAAGCTTTGCGCTTTGTAGCATGTTTGGCGGCGATTTCATAGGCACCAACAGCGAGACCAAGCGCCATCGCCGCAATTGAAATCCTGCCGCCATCAAGAGTAATCATAAAGTGCTTGAATCCTTCGCCTTCCTCACCAATACGATTCGCAACCGGAACTTTAATATCGTCAAAATGCATAAACGCGGTGTTTGAACCACGACAACCCATCTTGTTCTCTTTTTTGCCTATCGTAAACCCTTCCATTCCTTTTTCAAGAACGAATGAAGTGATTCCCTTGACACCACCTTCCTTGCTTGTGCGCGCAGTGCCAATTGCAAATTTGCAGAGATTAGCCGAGGTGATCCAGCACTTGGTACCATTAAGGATATAATGGTCGCCGTCTCTTACAGCATATGATTTAGTGCCACCGGCATCAGAACCGGCGTCCGGCTCGGTGAGACCAAAAGCAATCAGGATTCCTTCCTTGCGAAGCGGACCTAAGAACTTCTCCTTTTGTTCTTCAGTACCGAAATGGTTATGCTTCAGTGTTCCTGGTATTTGTTCTCACTGATCCGGAGAAAGGTCCCAAGGGAGTTTCCTGTGTGATTATCGATAAGGATATTCCCGGCATGAACCTTGGCAAACCTGAAAAGAAGATGGGGCTTAAAGCATCCGATACACGTGAGCTATCATTCATGGATTGCAAGATTCCAGCGGAGAACCTTCTCAGCGAAGAGAACAGGGGACTGCGGATCGCGTTTTCGCTTCTGGATAATGGACGAGTCGGGGTTGCTGCTCAGGCGTTGGGAATTGCGCAGGCAGCTT
>Ga0255376_1011_pt2 | contig 14241 bp, 9 predicted proteins | sample ANMaggSeSYBR01C3_FD_182095 | JGI IMG/M metagenome (GOLD analysis project Ga0255376, IMG submission 182095) | Sediment cell enrichment communities from methane seep in Santa Monica Basin, California, United Staets - ANME aggregate JGI... | ecosystem: Environmental > Aquatic > Marine > Cold seeps >...
CTGAAGTAAGGTACAACTGTATCACCGCCCTCGTAGACAAACTGATAAGAGTAGGTGATCGAATCATATGTCGTAGTGATAGTATCGATTACGATGTTTTCAGGAATCGCATCTGCTGTCGATGAGAAATAGGCATAACCAACCGTGTAGGCTTCGGTAGAATCAGGCAATGGTGGTGGTTGAATTGGACGTTGTACAATCAATTCCTGGGTGGCAGTGTCAATGAGAATTACTTCTGCACCAACATCTGGATTGACAACGAAAGAATCAATCCATACTTTCTCAGGTTGGGTCGTGTAGTATTTGAGTGGTATCGTGAATCCTTCCAATGGTTGATCCGTAAACAACGTAATCGGTACTTGGATGACATCACCCGGCTTCGCCATTACTTCGCCAACATACACTATCTCTGGCTCCATCAGTGAGACATTCACCATAACCTCACAGGTATCAGTACAGATATTGTTACTGGCAATTACGGTAAACTCGTAGCTTCCCTCAAAATCAGCAGTAAAGCAGAGCGTATCATTCGCCCAGGTACCACCTTCTACGATAACTTCATCCTCACCTACTATTGGCAAACTGATACAAACCTCTCCAGGCAACTCACAGACTTCTACATCCACTGTATCCTCAGGACACGCTATTCGTACGAAATCATTAGCTTGTGCCCCGATATGTGTAACACCAAAAGTAGTCTCACTCACTCCCGCCCATATTCCACGTACCGCTTGAGTCACTTGTATTGGAAAACGTGCACTTGTACGGTGACCACCCGACTTGTATGTCCTATTTCCCTTGTCCAGTATCAAAGTGTCAGCGGAAGCATCTGCAAAGGTTACAATTATTCTGTTGCTATCCTCTAGCGACGTGACGCAGTATTCTGAAGACGATAAACTACTCTGTACTTCTCGAACTTCTGCTTCTACTGAGAGTAATGGTAAAGCATAGTCGTAATAGCGATAGCCCGACCAAGGGTCTTTAGCGTGTATGTGTGAACGATAAACAGCATAGATTGGAAGATCACTATCAATGTCTATCTCGCCAGTGCAAAGGTGGTCAACATATTCTCCTTGGTTCAGTTGATATATTGTCGTGTCAATACTCACAGTTGTTGTACCAAAAGGGGATAATACATAGACCCTGGAATTGTCGGTGGCTGATTGGTACGAGTGGGGATATTGCTTGGGAACAAAGTAGTGTGTTCCCAGAAGATCAACGGGATGGACTTGGTAAGCATAGGTCGAACTGTAGTGATCGCTGCTGTAGTTAGCAACCACAACTGCAACCGGTTTGTCACTTGTGAGTTTTACGCCGACAGCAAGTTGAGATAGTCTAATACTCTCCCCAGAATCCAATTCATACTGAACTGTATCAACATTCAATGTTGTGCTATTCGCAACTGCGAGCACGGACACAACGGTATTTGGTGTTGATATCCAATACTCGGTGCCCAGATACCTTTCCTCTAGTACACTGTATGCGAGGTCGCCGTCCTCGTAAAGGCCATAATGAGCCGGGTGAAAATGATAGTAAATCTGCAGGGGCATATCAGCTGAGACAAGTAGACCTTCTTCAAGTTGCGGAGGATATATATTCTTAGATTGCCCCGCGTCCAGGTAGAACGTGTCCGAACCTGAATGAACTAGTGTCTCGTCTACGAATGCTGTTACTTTGATTAGGTTCGTCGTGACGCTATGACCGTGGTGCTCTGTATCAACGTAGGGAATCCAATACCTAAAGACGTCGTCTTGCGCCGATACTGGCTGCGTTATACAAAATAGCAAGCAGCTAACCACAAAGGTTAAGATGGATGCCTTCAAACTAGGATACTTTTGCGCTAACATAGATATTTCCTCAGATATGTTTACTTTTCTACGAAGACTGTTGTAGATAATTATTGAACGTGAATGTATCCTTTTTGTCGCTGCTGTCAAGGTTGACACTGCTTTTTGGACTCTCCTTCTCATTTTTCCTCCCGGATAACTGGTAACTCTTCCATTCATTAACATAGGCGGTTGAGAAGACCAAAAGTTTGCATAAAAAAAAGGGTGGAAAAATATCCACCCTTTCTCCCCAAAGGCTTCCGACTAGAAGACAAATGAGACCCCCACCTTGACCGTTATATCGGAAATATCAGGTGCGGACTTCTCCCCCAGGATATTTCTCTCGCCCTGGTCGACATTGAAGTAGAGACCGATCTTTGACGCCTGGCACTCGGATGTGCCAAAGCTACTGACTACTTTAGTGTCATCCTTGTCTCTCAGAAGGAGAGTAGTCTGCTCGGCTTCATTTGTTTCAGCTTCCTGTTGAGCGTCTACTGGTGCATTGTCTTCCACTGCTTCCTTCTCAGCTTTGTTCTTCTTGTTCTTCTTGACAATCAGGTAGGTAACAGCGCCAACAAGGACCACACCGGTCAGGATAGCCAGCCCAGTTGGGAAACTTTCCATTCCAGGAAGTTCATCCGACCGGTCACGCCATGAGGCCGTGGCAGTTGCTGGCACAAAGACACTGCTGAATGTGAAGAAGACGAGTGTTAGCATGATGCAGGTCGGCATGGTTAATTCGTTTTTCATTTCGTAACTCCTTACTCTGGTTAAGGTTTTTGGTTTGATCTCTTTTTCACTCACTTACAATCTCCCGGTTTCAATCCTACGGGCGGTTGAAGGAGCCAAACGTTTGCAAAAAAAAAACGGAGAGGTTGAATTCTCTCCGTTGATGTCGTTCGCTTGCTTTTATTAACGCGCGACTCGAAACCCGAGTGATAATCCAATTTTGCTCGGCTCACTAACCAGGTATCCTTTTTGACGAAACTGATCCAGATCGTAATTGCTTGTGGCAATGTAGATAATGTCAAAATCAAGTCCTGTCGTCTTATTCTTGCCCCACATCCACTGAGCACCCAGCCCTAGCGAAAGTCCAGTATAGCTGGTAGCGTCACTGGCAACACCAATTCCCTCTGCGATGATGGCATTTACTCCATAATATGCCGAAAATCTGGGTCTAAACCTGCTATTCGCTGATTTCAGGAAATACTTCAAGCCAAAGCTATACCCTGCGCCAGCTAGAAAAGTTGTACCAATACCACCAGACAAACTGACATTAGGCGAAACACTGATGTCTATATTGGAACCAAGGACACCATAGGGAATTCCTAGTCCAGCTCCAATCGAGCTTCGTTTTAACACTTGCTGTCCTGGTTGAGGATTCTGTGCTTCAGCCATACTTGAGACTGCCAGCGTAACTGCGAGTAAGATGCTAATCCACTTCATTGTTACTCTCCTTAATTTAAGGTTCAACATCTTTTCATCCACTCCTTACTTAAACTGGCGCGGCAGGGACAAAAACGTTTGCAAAAACAATGTGAATAGCGATATTATTTTTATGAGCACAGTCGATGAGGATCGCCGGCTAGCGCATAGTTATATTGAAGGTGACAGTGCAGCTTTTCGCACCGTTGAGAAGTATATCGATTCAGCTTTCTCCACCTGGCAGCGGAAAATGGCTGGTGAAAAAGATGACATCAAATCTGATGTTCATTACAAACTACTGATCTCGCTGCGCCGTAGTGAGTTTGGCTTTCAAGCCAGTCTCAGAACCTATGTAAGCAGAATTGTTAATCACACTTGTATTGATTACCTGCGTTTCCGGAAAAAATTCAGTGACACTGATATAGACAATCTCAACCTTCCCGACCAGGTTCTGTCAGAAGAGGAGCAACTGGAAAAACGCCAGTTGAGCAGAGTAGTATTCCGAGTCCTCAGGTTGGTGCCGCGTCAATGCCTGCAATTGTGGCGTATGAACTTGAAACAGGGTCTGACCTGTGCCAAGATAGGTCAGATCATGGGCATGAGTGAGGGAAATATCAGAAGGCGTCTCTGGGTTTGTCGCCAGAAAGCTAAAGAAATCAGAGAAAAAGTACTGAGAAATGACAAACTATTTTAACATGACGTCGCCTGTTGATTAGAAGGAGAAATGAGGTGACAATACAATGAATGAAAATAGTGAAAATAATCGACTGATCGTCAAGTACTTAAGAAACGAACTAACTGCTGCTGAGCAGGAGATGTTTGAGAATAAGTTGGTAAAGGATGCTGAGCTAAAAGCTGAATTGCGAGAAATGGCTCAGCTTAGTGTTGGTCTGGATATCCTTGATCGGATCGGATCGGATCATATTGACTCGGAACAACTTGCCCTTTATGCAGAGAATTCGGGCAATTTGGATAAGGAGACTCTTGCAGAAATCACCTCTCACCTTAAATCATGTGATGATTGTGTTGCTGAGTTGACTCTCTGCCAGAATTCCCTACAATCTATGCCAAAGCAACAAACAGCGGCTGTAGAGAGTATTTGGAAGAGGCTACTGAATTCGTTGGTTATTCGGCCAATTGCATTTAAACCCGTTTATGTCTATGCAGCAACTCTGCTGTTTGTTTTGGTTGGGTATTTTGGTGGTAGCCACATGTTCGCACCTGATACTGTTGGCTACTTTGAAGTGATATCTATTGATACAAGAGGAGTTGGCGATGAGAATGTCTACGCAATCACTACTGACAACAAGATCATTGAACTAAAGCATGTTCATCCTGTCCGGTCCGATTGTGTTTACGATTTGGAGATACTCAACTCAAATCAACAACCCGTGTTCCTCAAACCTAACAATTTGCCACAAAAAGTCTTTGCCGTAGAAGTACCTGTGTCTTACCTTACGCCAGGTAATTATTACTTTGTAGTGATTGAGAAAGATTTAAGCGGCAATATCCTTGAGAAAACCAGCCACTCTTTTTGTATCAAGTTCTCCAAATAGCCGTAAGACTTTTCTGCTCAAGATCCACTATTCTAACTTCAACTGCTGTCGAGTTTGAGTCAAGTGAATCGAGTCACTTCAGTTCTATCCCTATGTCTCATTCTTCTGGTATGTTGCCAGAAGGGTGAGGAGAAAATACCGGTTACAGATATATCGAGGTTCTATAATTCCTTTGATACACTTGCTTATGTTAATCTGATAAAGTCCGGGCATAATAATGTTCGCTATCAGCTTGAAAAGAAACGTAAATGCTATCTTGATCTGTGTGTGCGTGATGATACTTCCAACCTTCAAATATCCCGAGACGAACTGGATTGGCTCACATCACTCTACACCGAGACAAGTGAGGTTTCCGATCTAAGGCGCAAATATACAATCACCAGCAATTGGACAAGGAGCCAGATAAGAACAAAGCTCTATCTTGATTCAGTCTACCAGAAATTAGACAACAAAGCGAAACTATCTACAGATATGGTTGCCGAGATTTGGTCGCTTCATGATGATTATGCTGCGATTGATGATTCTCTCCGCGTTGCGTCAACAATCTTTAAGTTAGCGAATTACTACTACCAAACAGCACAAACCGATTCAGCGAAATTTCACTTTAATCAATGTCTACAAATTTGTCTAGGTATGGGCGATCTTTCACAAGCGGGGGACTGCAATTTGCATCTCGCACGGCTCTATGGTGTTGATGAAGCAGATTACAGCATTGCAGAAAAACATTACCATCAAGCGATGGAGAGTTTTTCACGAGTAGGTCGCAATGATAGAATAGCTCTTTGTCAGCTTGGCCAAGGATATATCCAACTATTGCTTCATCAGAATGACATGGCAATACGAATGCTCTCTGCAGCACTCGTGCGGTTTGGGAACGAAAGTAATCTGAATGATCGTGGTTATTGTTGTTACTATCTTGGAGAGGCATACTGCGACAAAGACATACTTGATTCAGCGCTATTCTATGCCCAGGAATCCTCCAGGCTACGGCAGGAAATTGCCTTATCGCTGGAGGGACAAGAATCCAACCTCGCGTTTTCTGAAAGTAGCATTGGCTTGATTCTACAGAGAAAAGGAGCTCTACGAGATGCAGAGAAGAAGTACAAACTTGCAGATGACATATTTCGCTTATGCGAAGACACCGCTGGAATCTGTACCAACCAGATACGATTTGCTTCATTGCGATTAGAGCAGGAGAATTACCATGAAGCCGAGAGAATGTATCGCGATGCATTACTGATGGCAAGTGGGTACGAAAACCACTTGATGTCCTTGTATGGTCTGGTTGTAGCAACCTATAATCTGGGATATCATGAAGAAGCAAAATCTGGAGCAAAGCAGTGTGTGGATTTAGTCGAAAGTACCCGGCGTAAGATCTTTTGTCCTGAGACAAAAGTTGGAATCCTCTCAGACAAAATCGGTTTCTACCACATTCTCTGTAAGATATATCTCGATGAATATTACCTAAGTGATCAGTTGGAAATGCTTGACAGCGCTTATCATTATCTTGAGCGTAGCAAGGGCATTTCGCTGGCAGAGGCGCTGTCACTTGGTGAAGCTAGAGTGATTTCTACTGAAGAAGAAGAACTCTTAAATCGCCTTTCAAGTCTCCAGAAGCAGGTCATCTTGCGTGATTGCGATCTCGAACTAGTGAGTGAACAACTCCGTTTGGTTGAGGAATCATTGTTCTCTGTGAGGTTAGCACAGGGAGATTTACACAGAACCTCTATCGGAAACTCTACTGATATTCCATCGCTAGATCGAGTGCGGGAACTTGTGGTCGACAGCCATTCTATTCTAGTTGAGTATCTTATTTCCGAGTTCGGGTGCTACGTATTTGCTGTCACGGAACAAAAAACATGGGTGGAACCTATTGAGATCGAGTATGACTCACTCTGCAATCTGGTAGCTTACTATGTTTCCATGATCAGCAAACGTCCTTCGGTTGCTGATCTTGACGTTGACATTGAGACGTCGGGAAGACGATTGTATCATCTTCTGCTTGAGTCAATACTCTCAAACTGTCCTCAGCGAAAACGACTGGTTATCGTCCCAGAGTGGCCTCTTCAGACACTGCCAATGGGAACGCTTGTAACCCAATCGGGTGAGTTTCTAGTTGAAAGCTATGATCTTCTTTACCTCCCTTCGGCTCGAGTATTGCAGATGATAAAGAAAAGATGCAGAAAAAACAGTGTCTCGAAGAAAGTCATAGCTTTTGGTGACCCTACGCCTTCCGGTGTGGACAAACACTCAATACAGCAGGATGAGCTTGTCACCAGGTCCTTCAATTGCCTTGTCACCGCGTCCAAACTTGGTCGGCTGAAGTTTTCAGCTCAGGAAGTTGACAGCATTAGCAACATCTTCGGAAAAGCAAATGTTACTGCTTATATTGGGAGCGAAGCTTCGGAAAAGACATTGAAATCAATCGACCTTCTTTCTGCAAAGACCCTGCACTTCGCTACACACGGTACCGTCAATAATTATTATCCGGAACTGTCCGCACTGTTGTTGTCTACAGTGGATGATTCAGAAAATGATGGTTTACTCCAGCCAGCCGAGATTATGCGGTTAAGACTCAACGCAAAACTTGCTTTCCTGTCTGCTTGCGAAACTGGCGTGGGAAAATCGTATCCAGGAGAAGGTGTGCTTAGCCTGGCGCGTCCATTTCTGATAGCGGGTTGCGATGCAGTTGTGATCACATCATGGAAGATTGATGATCGCTGTACAGTTGACCTGGTCGCTGACTTCTACAGGTCATACAAACTTAGTGGTTCGCTTTCGGATGCATTGTCTGAGGCACAACGCAATCTCATCAAGTCGGAACGCCATCTTTATCACCACCCATACTTCTGGGCACCATTTGTTTTGGTCGGTCTGAGTGATTGACGGGAAGCAAACGTCCGTTGAGCATGAAAATGGGGTTGTTTCCCTTCAGCACTGAAACACCGCAATAAAGCTATATTTTCTGTAGCATGAAATTACTTATCTTACCTTGTTGATTAGCGGCACGGAGGTAGCAAGTTGTGGCTAAACTGTGCCCAGTAGCTCTGAAAAAGAACATCGAATTGTGAATATTATAATCAAAGGCCGAACGTCCTGACATCTACTACTACCCTGGGTACGGGGATTATACATTCAGAGTAGAGGGGGCGGATCTCGATGGGACGTCGGGATTCGGAGCTCTCGGAGCTTCCTTTGCGTATCAACTCGGTTCGAATGTGCCCCTCGGAATCGAAACCTGGATTGCGCGCGGCAGTATCCCGAAGCTATCGCTTGACGTTGCTGAACTTGGAGCGAGAGAGAGTCACGAGTTGCGAGGGTTAATTGTCGTTTTCCCAACATTTGTACATGTTCGCATTCATTTCTGACTGTTCTGGAATATCGCACGTTTGCAATATAAGAGGCACCCAAGATCCATTTAAACCAAATAACGCAGTTGACAGCTACATTAAGGCGAGATTCCACGAAGTAGAGTGGATTGACATTCGACCCATGATTGCATCCTTCCTCGATCCAAGATACTATCTCTCAAACTGGACCGAAATCAGGGGGTAGGTCAGTTTCTCATCTTCGAGACCTTCTCTTCTCTGTCGCCTAATGTCTGAGCTAAGGCGCGCGGTTTACCGCGTCGCCTTCAGTTCCTTGTTGGGCATTCTAATCATTGTTTCTCCGGGGTATGAAACCAAGTAAATCATGGATATTTCTCAACATCATCTCTGATCGAGCGCGAGCGATAGTTGCACCTTCAGAGAGTATTTTCTCAACGTATTGCCGGTCTTTCGCAAGTTCCCTATAACGTTCCTGTATCGGATTCAAAAACTCTACTACTATCTCGGCAATGTCATTCTTCAGGTGACCGTATCCCTTTCCACCATAGTCTTGCTCGACGACATCTATGGATTTACCAGTGATAGCGGAATATATGCTCAGAAGGTTGCAGACACCTGGCTTGGCCTCGTCATACTTGATCTCTTTCCCTGAATCCGTCACTGCTCTTTTGAGCTTTTTCCGAATAACATCAGGGGAATCCAGGAGGGCAATATAATTGTTGGGATTGTCGTCTGATTTTGACATTTTGGATGTTGGATCCTGAAGACTCATGATTCGAGCCCCCACCTCCGGAATATATGGTTCCGGGACAGTGAAGATTTCACCATAGAGATTGTTGAAACGTTCCGCCACATTCCTCGCAAGCTCAAGGTGCTGTTTCTGATCGTCGCCAACCGGCACGAGATTAGTATTGTAAAGCAGAATATCTGCAGCCATAAGAACAGGGTAATCAAAAAGTCCTGCATTAACATTAGAACTGTGGCGATTAGATTTCTCTTTGAACTGGGTCATCCTGTTCAGCTCACCCATGTACGTGAAGCAATTCAGAATCCACGAGAGTTCCGAGTGCCCGGGTACATGAGATTGAACAAAGATTGTGTTTTTCGCAGGATCAATTCCGCAAGCAAGATATAAGCACAGAAACTCATAGCAACGTCGTTGTAGGTCTGACGGGTCTTGTTTCACTGTGATTGCATGAAGATCGACCAGTACGAATAAACAGTCATACTCGTCTTGTAACCTCACCCAATTGCGAAGGGCACCAATATGGTTTCCTATCATCAAGTTCCCAGAGGGCTGAATGCCACTCAGCAAAATCGGTTTCATGCAATTTTCAGTCATGCGTTATCCTCAACTTCTTATGCCCAACATAATATTATACAACGCATTTTCGAAGTAATTTAGTATACCAGAAAGTCAATCCAGGTTTCTCTCCACTTTTTGATGTTTGGAGCAGTTCTGGGAGTGATGTGTTTGCTGTGGGGATGTTCGCTACGATTCTCCATTATGACCCATAATAGACGCAGTGCATCATATCTTTATAGTCCTCCTTGTGAGGAGCAACGCGACGCGGAAATCTTGTAAATGGTGTGTGCTTTTGCACCCTTACGCGTGTGCTCCCTGACATCTTCTTACGACAAGACTGCTTCCCCGTTCGGATTGACCCATTCACCTTTACGGAAGACCTTGTACTCATCTGACTCTCTCACCCAATGTGAAGTATAACCGCAATGCTGTAGCAAACACATTCTTCTGAAACCATACCAGCATTTCATCCGCACCAGTTATGGATGAAGAAGAACCCGCCACGAAAAGACATCACTGCCCTCTTGACACTGGCGGAATACCAGGTATTAACATGTAGCCAGTTAGCTATCCTTTGTTTTCCCAGCCAACAGATGGCACGCAAGAAACTCAGAGAACTTGCCAAAGCTGGATTGGTTGAAATCACTCACCGGTCAATTGGTGGTTCCTCAGGTAGACCTGAAAACGTCGCCTATTTGAGTACTAAAGCTGTCAGAATTCTCAGAGAGTTAGGGGAGATTGACCCTGGAACCATCCCTGATGGTATCACTGACATAGATCTTCGGGAACTCAGCCACCAACTGTTAATCAACTGGATCAGGATTCACCTGGTGCACATGAAGAGACAGCGTTCCAGCCTGGATATTAACTTCCTTTCCCCCGCGGTCCACAAAGACTATTATCAGACAAGCATTGACAATCCAAAACTGGCATCAAGCATAATCCCCGATGGCATCTTTTCAATCACAGATTCAAGACAGGACAAATCCCTGCTATTTTTTCTCGAAGTCGACATGGGAACCGAAACGTTATCGAGCAGCAACCCGGTGACGAAAGATATCCGTAAGAAGATCCTCTGTTACCAATATATGTTTAGAGCAGAATTATATAAACGATTTGAAGAACTCCTTCACGTCCACTTCCGGGGATTCAGAATACTGTTCGTTGCGGATACCAAGTCCCGTTTTCATCAACTCTGTAAACTAGTTGAGTCAATGCCGCAGACCGACTTCGTTTGGCTCGCCGATAGAAACTCTATGTTTGAATCTGGCATTTCGGCCGGGATATGGGCAAAGGGCGGTAATGCAAAGATGGGGTGCTACTCCATCCTTGGCCCGTCTCAGGCTTTTAAATACTCGCTTGAGCCGCTGAAGCAGTCCTCCAGTAGGTAACATAATTACTCGGAAAAAGTAACAAAACCACTTCGAAAATTACCATTATGATACAATTATGATACTCGTAACTTGATAGTAGTTAACGAGTTCGTCAGAGCAACAAAAGTCGAATATATGTATTTTTCAGTATGTTACAGTTGGGTCGGCCGGAGGCTAAAGCTTTATCTAATAGATTCGCTCATCGCGAACTATTTAGTAAAGCTTTCCCCTTTCAGGGTCGCCTCTTGCCTTCGAGCTTGCTTGTCCTTTGGTTGAATATGGTAGTCGAGAATCGGTTGGATGAAGTTGTTAGGTATAGATGTGACCCTAAGTATTTGATCAAGAATGCTATTTTTTAGGCTGGGCGTGTTGGAAGATGTTGAGGGTGTGAGATCAGGGTGAAGCGTAATTGGACCGGGGTTGTCTCCAGGCCTGTCGAGTTTAAGACGGCACCGAATATGGATTGGCGTGTGGAGGTGGAGTCGCTTGAGCGGAGGTTGGCGATGGTTGAGAGGGGTTTTCGTTACCATGTTCGTTGTCCTTACTTTTTGGCTCATGGACCTTGATTTCGTTTTTGGTTTGGTTTTGTGTTGGGGTGGTGGTTGCTGGTTTTGTTTGTGTGGTTTGTTGTTTTGTTCGCTGTGTTGTTGCTGTATTTCGGGTTGCATCGCTTTTTGAATGTATGATTCGAAAGATTTATAAATGGGATGATATTTCTACTGTAGAATGATAACAACTGGAATCGATCCTCGTCTGAGTTGATCTCGTCCAAATATAACCTGACTGGTTTTGATTTGCTTTAAATCTACCTTTGGTATGAGCAGAGCAATATCTGCCATTCTTGAAGCTACCAGGGGTTGAACCCTGCGCAGCGGTGAGATTTCCTTAGAGGATATTATATAAACTTCATTTGCGTACAGTTCTATTTCTCAACAGTTCATTGTCGCTTTTCAAATCTGTGATTACAGCCGTTATCAACGGCGCTTCTTGATGAATTCATCGAGTACAGCACATATCAGTCGCCCGATGGTTTGCCCCAACTGACCATCGGGTTTTTCTCATTTAACCCGAAATCCAAGGAGGTATACCCATGAAGATTTCACTCGAATCAGTACGTCAAATCCTGCGAGAAGCTCTGGGATTTGACTCGTTTACCGCCAGTTTCATCAGGTCGGTTGAAGAAGACACCAAGGTTCCGACAGCTGGCATCGACAAGGAAGGCACGCTTAGTTACAACCCGTTGTTTGTGAAGAGGAATGTGACGTGCCAGGAAGACCTATTCAGCCTGATCTTCCATGAATTGCTGCATCCAATGTTCAACCACTTCATCCACAACAACGGCCCAATTGAGAATCTGGCTGCTGATGCAGTCATCAACGCCGTAATCGGCACTATCTACCCCTGTCAGTCCCGGGACGGGCAGCTATTCCGAAGAATCTATACCCAGAAAGGAGTTGAGGGTTTGCTGCGGCCGATGAGCCAAATGTCGAACAGTCGCCTGGAACGAACCTACGAACGGCTCTACCAAACAGGCATCAGAAGCGACAAACTGACCACCGGTGAGTTAATCACCACACTCAAGATCCTCCTGCAACCACCACAAGTAGCAACAGTAGTGCTCCTGGGCTCACACCCTGGAGACAGCAATCGCGGAAAGCAGTGGCCAAAGGAGACCCTGGAAAAGATCGCCGGCGACATCAAACGCTCAGCCGTCAACCAGATCGGCAACATGGCAGGCTACTCTGAAAACCTGATCGACATGTTCATGGAATCACTGCGAACCCACCTGGCCATCAAGCGAGTCATCCTGCAAAAGCTGACAACCAACAGAAAAGTCGACAAGTTCAAAGAACTCTTCAGAGAAAGGAGGATATCCACATCGCCAGTACCCCTTTATCCATCCAAACGTGATCTGGTCCTGATCGCAAACGGCTTGCATCCAGGCTTTTTCCACAACCAGCTGTCCACGCCAGCCCAGCGTCAGAAGGGCTTGGCTATCTATCTTGACGTCTCGGGATCTGTCAACAACTACCTGCCCAAAATACTGGGAATCCTGCAACACCTGAGGCGGGAAATCACTTCGGTGTTCCTGTTCAGCAACAAGGTTTACGAAACACCATTCACATCGTTATTGAAAGGTAAGATTAAGACGACTGGTGGGACGGATTTTGACTGCATCGCAGGTTCCGTCGTCGAGAAGCAGCTTGATAAGGTTGTCATCATCACCGACGGCTACGCCTCTATGTCAGAAACCAACAAGGCCAAGCTCAGAAAACAGGGGCTGATTACATTAACAGTGCTTTTCGACCGCGCCCAAAGCTGCAAAGACTTTGCCAACTTTGGCGACGTCGTCCACCTTGCAGACATCTGCAACTAAGCCAAACCAGGCATAAACAAACTCACCCAGGTTTTCTTTGAGTAGGATTTTTGCTTTCCGCATTAGATTGTTTGTGGTGAAGAGTTCATAGATGAGATTGACCTCAGCGATTTCAGAGCTGTCGTCGAAGTAGCTGGAAAGCAGGTCAAAGCAGATCTCCATCTTGTGGACAGCCTCTTCCCGTTTGAGGGATTCCTCATTCAAACCGACTGGTATTGAGGATTGGACAACGTATCGGGCCGACTCGACAAAACCCAACAAACTTACCTGAGTTATCTCTGCTTTTGCAAGTTCGATTGAGCGGTTTGCGAGAATGTTGCGGTAAATAAATCCCAGACGCCTGCCATCAAGGCTGACTTCGCCACTGGTCTCACGCATCAACAAATCAGCAAACTTAGCTAAAAACTCAGACAGAGTGGCGATTTGCTCTCTGAGGCGGTGGAAGTGCCTGGCAGCCAATCTCAAAATGCGGTTAATCTGGTTGCCCGTCTCAGTAACGTTGTGACAGGTCACGGTTTCGAATTGTGAATCCTCAGACCATTCACGGATTGAGGGCGCGTCGTCGCCGTTGATGTGGGTGGTGACTTTGATTCGGTCCTCTTCGTTCATCTGCAGCACATCTGGAGGATAGAGGAAGGTCGCGAATCTGCCGATCAGAGCTTCGTCCAATACCTGGGTGGCAGAGTAGGATAGTGGGTTCATGGCGGCCCAGACCCATTTGACATTAGTATCAAAGCCCATGATCTTGCGACTCCTGATTATCTCCAGCCACTTTGATTGAAGTTCTGGAATAGCTCGGTTCAGTTCATCGATCAAGATCAGTTCTTTGTCCCAGACAGTCACCTTACTGGGGACGTATTCGACTATGCCCTCTTTGAGTTTTTCGATGTTGGGGTAGCCGAGCACGTCTTCGAACATCGCCTTGGATGCATCATAAACCAGGAATGGTCTGTTCAGGGCTTGGGCGATCTTGTTAGCGATATGAGTTTTGGCTGATCCGTGGTTGCCAATTAACAGCAACGGGTCGCCAGTCAAGAGCGATGCCAGGA
>Ga0255376_1010_pt2 | contig 14185 bp, 14 predicted proteins | sample ANMaggSeSYBR01C3_FD_182095 | JGI IMG/M metagenome (GOLD analysis project Ga0255376, IMG submission 182095) | Sediment cell enrichment communities from methane seep in Santa Monica Basin, California, United Staets - ANME aggregate JGI... | ecosystem: Environmental > Aquatic > Marine > Cold seeps >...
GGGACGAGAACCCCGAACACCCAATCATTTAGAAAAGAGTAAATTCTCCACGATAACCACGTATAAATTAACCACCACCTTTACAGGCGAGACTCCCTGTCCCCGAGCTTAATAAAAACCGTGTAAATAGACCCGCACACCTGCGGGAAATAAAAAAGAGCTATTTGGCTCTTTTTTACTATATTAGTCGTGAATACAAAAATTCTATGTTTTATGTTTTTTTAGAAATATGTTAAAAAGTGTTAAAATAAAAGTATAAAAACATTTATGGAATATTTAGCAAGTCCAATAATAATACTGTTCCCGATAATGGGAGTTTTTTCAATTTTTACAATGCTGTTTTCGCAGGTTTATGTTGCTGTTCAGGTTGGCTTATTTTTATTACTGAAATATTTGCCGGCCAAATTTAAGTCTGCCTATTTATGGATTTTTTCACTATCTTCTATAATACTTTGGCTTTCAATATTTATCACCCGCCACAATTTACTGACAGGAGATATGATGGAATTTTCAGCCGCTGGTTTTCCATTCCGTGTATTTACTTTTCCTTGTTGTGCTATGGGCGGCGATTATGTTCCGCTCTCGATGTGGCGCCCGTTTTATTTTAATTATTTGATTTGGATCGTCGCAAGTTCTCTACTTGTTGGATTATTGGCGAGGTATAAAGTAATAAAAAACAGTAAAGCCAAGAGGTGGTTGTTAGCGATTTGTATTGCAATTAATTTGTCCGGGTTAGGGATGTTACTTTTAGCCTTTGATTAACAGAGCAACAAAATAGATAAATTTTTGGCCAGGATCTCGGGAACTATAATGACCTCAGAGTAGAAGATGATAAATTATATATGGAAAGAGTGGACACTTCACTCTTTAAAAAATTGATTGCCCAATAAAATGAAAAAGAAATATTTAATTGTCATTATAATTTTGTATTTGGCGATATTAATCGAGTTGATCGTTTTTAAATATCCGACCGGTATGACGTTTAGCATCGCTAACGCGAATTTAATACCGTTTAAAACCATTCTAGTTTACTTTTCCGGTGAACCAACCTGGAAAATAGCAATACGTAATCTTTTAGGTAATATTGTTGTTTTAGTTCCGTTAGGTTTTTTACTTGCCGCTATGTACCAAAGATTGAAATGGAACAGGGCATTATTGGCGGGTTTGTTTACGGGAGTAGTATTAGAATTATTACAAGTCATATTCAAGTCAGGGGTATTTGATATTGATGATATTATACTTAATTTCTTAGGTGTAATTATTGGTTATTTGGTATTTATTTTTTTAGTTAAATTTTATAATATTTTTACAAAATACAGATATGAAAAATAATTGGGTGAAAATAATAGTAACAATTTTTTCTTTGTCGCTTATTCTTTTGGGTTTATTCTTTTTTCTTCCCACAACGTGTGAAAATGATTTTAAGATATATTCAGAAAAAGGGTACTGTGAATTTAACTTGAAAACTTGTGAAGGACTTTTTGGTTGCAAAGAATATAAGGATGTACAGGTGCCGTGTGGAAGCGTGTCTACCTTGTGCAGTGAGAAAGTGCTTTGTGATTGCGATGATGTTAATTCGTTGTAAAGAAAGTGTCAAGAACGATTGGCTGTAAGTATAAAATATTTTTAATAAGTGCATTTATGTTAATTGTTAAAAAAATATTCGGAGGTGTTTTTTTGGTCATCAGTACAGTCGGTGCTTTAATTTCCATTGTTATTTTTTTAATTCTGTTATTTTATCCTTCAAGCTCTTTGCTTAACATAGTGATGGCGGATTTTAAATTGATAGAAATTATTGGGGTTATTGGATATTATTTATTGCTTTTATCGGCTTTGTTTATTCTATTGATCCCAATAGCTTTTTTTGCCACACTGGGCTTAACATTGTTTCAAGGAAAAAGTTTTTTTAAACTCAAATTATTTTTAGGGGGATTGTTGGTGTTTCTTTTATGGTTTGCGATATTCACATTACTATCTTTTCACGTCGAATCAAGATTTACAGAGAAAAAAGTCGAAACGAGAAGCAATCAGTCTACAAGACATTTTTATATTAAAGATTTTGATAATATTAATGTTTCAAAGTATGTCGAATTTGACGAAATAACAATCAAGCAAGGCGAACAGTTTAGTATTGTCGCCAAGGGGAGTGAATATGATCAAATCGGCCTGGATTTTGAAAAAATTAATAGCAATACTTTATTGATAAAAAGATCAGAACTTGAAACTTACTACAATGCCGATACTTGGACTGTGGAAAATAGAGACAATATTATATTTCATGCCGGCACCAAACATTTAGCAATAGAAATAACTATGCCGGATATTGAGAAAATTATTTTAAACGGTGGACATGTAGAGCTGGTAGATTTTGATGTTGATGATATTGAAATCAAGTTAAACAAAAGATTTAATAATATAAAAGGCAATATCAAGGTGGAAGATACTTTAAGGCTTGATGCCTACGGTGGAATAATCAATCTGGTCGGATCTGCAGAAAATTTAATAATAAATTCAGGCGACTGCTGGATAGAAATGGACAAATTTATGGCGAAAAACGCAACTATCAACGCGATAAACACAAGCAGATTGAATGTGAACGTAAGTAATGATATGGATGTGCGGTCAGGCGAAAATTCAGGTATTACAAATCATTATAATAAATAAAAATAAAAATTATGAAAAAATTTAAACCAGTAATTTTAACTTCAATTATTTGTGCTATTATTTTTTCCTTGGTTTCTTTTTGGGTGCCTCCAGTTGATTGGCCATTTTTGCCTTATTTAATCTTAGCTGGATTTTTTATGGTTTTGGTACAAAAAGAAAATGTCAGTTATAAGTTTTTGGATAAGCTATTGCTTGGCTCTTTGTTGTTTGGTCTTTTAATAACTGTGTTCATTTTTTTAAGAATGTATGTGGTGTCACGCTTGGTTTACGATGCCCCGCTTCCGCTTCAAGAATTGCGGGATGAAGAAATGTTTATTTTAGCCGGGGTGTATTCTTTTCTTGGTTTTTTAGGCGGACTAATTGGAATTACTCTTAAGGGAGCCTATTTTTTGTATAAAGAAAAACTAGATTGGATAATAATTATTGCAGGATCGTTATTTGCAACCATTTCATCTTTAGCTGTTTTTAAAATTGAAATCGGCGGAACAATCATGAGCGCTTACCATGGTTTTCCTTATCCATATTTCACACATCAGATCAAAGACGTAGTGGATGGTTTTTATATTGGTAAATGGATTTTTTTGCCAGGCAGTTTGTGTCATTATATTATTTTTAATTACTTATTATATTTGGTGATTTTTGTTTTATTTATTTACTTAATAAAATTTATAAATAAAAATTTAAAACAAAAATATCTTAATACGACTTTTATCTTGTTTGGCTTATTAGTTTTCATGGCTACATTATATGTTTCTTTTATGTCTGTAAAAAAATCATATATAAATCATCAAATTTCCAAATCCAAATATTGTGAAAAACAATCTGACTGCACAATAATCGGAAACATATCTCCATTTAGCTGTGCTATCGTAACCAATAAAAATAGCGCTGACAGGATATTAAAATTAGTAAAATCTTATCCCTCAACAGGTGAATTGCAGTGTGGAGGCAATGAAAAAGCGGCCTGCATCCAAAATAAATGCAGAGTTTCAATAGATTATACTTCAAAAGAAACATATTGGGATATGTTAAAAAAGGCAGTTGAAGATTGTAGAGTTGAATCAATCATGCAGGCGCACAATTCGGAGGTGACGGCAATATTAAAAGACGGTATGGTTATAAATGCGGTGGAACCAGAGATTGATGACATTTTTGATATTATTGATCAATACAAAGATAAATGTGGTGAAATTAAAATGATGACTGAATAAAAAAAGATTATGATAAACAAAATAAAAAAATTACCTTTGCCGGTTATTGTTGGTCTGATTTTGGCTGGGGTAGATTTGGCGTTCTGGATTTGGTTTGTCTCTTATGGCTTTTTGATTTATCGCCCGGGAATATTTCACGAGGGCCTTTTAGGGATGATGATACTACATATGCCGGCTTCCGTTCTTTTGCCTATTTTGGGGAGTTTTCTTTTACCTCCCTTTTTAACGAGTGATTCTATTATCCCGATCCCGCAAACTATTTTTCTTTTTGTAGTTGGTATAACTCAGTATTATTTTGTTGGTTATTTTATCGGGTGGCTAATAGTTAAATTGCGCCGCAAACTGGGCTTTGATAAATCGGTACCCGAGCCACAGAAGAAACCGGCGCTAAGCCGAAAAAAAGATTGGATATATAATATATTACATCTTTTGTTTACTGTTTTGATTTTGCGAATGTTAATTGATATATTATCAGGCATGATGCTTGATTTTGAAATGTATAAAATGAACTATCCGCCCACCCGGCATTATTTGGAATTGGCGTTAGCAATCATCTGGCTTTATTGTACTTATCGCATTGTTCGTTATAATAAAAAAAAGTTTGATAATAGTGAAACTTTTAAAAATATCAATAAAACGTTATTGTTTGCTAATATTTTAATAGTTATTATTTTTTCCGCCGTGCATATTCCTAAGTTATCCATATCTGATATTCCGGAAGCCACGGGACTGGATAGTGTTTATGCTCGCCAGCAGGCAGGAATATTTTTTGATAACCCCTTAGAGCGGCTTATTGTTATGAAGACGGCGATTGTCGGCATGGATGAAAAAATGTATCAGGTTGTTGCTTATACTTTTTTTGGTTTGAAGTATCGCCTGACCGATATAGAAAAGGTTAGTGAATATGAAATGCGACTGCTTCTTAATCCGGCCATGCAAAAAAAGCAGTATGAAGCCCAGATCGGAGTGGCTGAAATTTTAAAGAGGATTGAGCATTCAGAGTGGCCTCGCGTAACTTATTCTGAGCTTATAAAAAATACTAATTTGGGACCCGAAAAGATTCAAGCGATTGTGTCTGACATTGAAGAGGTAAACAGCTTGTTTTTGAAAACCGATTACGCTGAACACGAAGTTTATCTACTGGCATATCTGGAGGATGTATATACGAATTCTATGAAGAAAGATTTTGTTTTTGAAGATATGATGCCACAATCAGATTATGTTATTAGTACCAAGGAAGTAAAAATATCAAAGGCTCATACGGATAGTGTCCTTGATAGTTATCGCATAGAATTTAAAGACCGTCCTTATTATATAATTTTCGATATTGTCAGCGATCAGGAACCGCCAGCCGACTTAAATCATATTTGGGATCCAGATCATAACGTGAAGGATGAAGATATTTTGCAAATTCTCAAAAGCCTTACCACTTCTCAAACCGTAACTGAAGAGCTAGCGAGCAAATTCAAATCAACTATGCCGGATGTTGATATCAAATTTCAGAAAGAATCGTTTCTTTGGTGGAATGATGAAGACGGTTATAGTATTCTAGTGCCGGGAATAGAATCTATAGAGATTTCCAAGGACGATGGCGCAAGAGTCGATAATTTTACTAAAAGTAGTTTTGTCCGCGGCTTACTGGAAATCGTCGACCAAGTTATGGAAGATAGAGATTTTAGTTTAAATGAAAAAAATACATCAATTGATGAAACAGATAAAAAATTTTATGATTACGTTCGAGCTTTTGAAAATAGTGAAGAATTGTGTGTAGTCAGGGTGAATCCAGATTACAGTTCCCATGGTTGCGCTGATAATATGTTTATGTGCAACGAGGTCGAGATAACTTGCGGTAATGATTTGGTTGGAAGTCAGACGGAACAGAGGCCGTTTTTGGAAGCGCTTGATTTGCAGAATAAAGAGAAGATTATACGGACTAGAAAACAAATTGGAGATTATTTCCAGTTAGGCGTAAGCGGTCGCCGTGCCGGTTCTGAAGCTGTAATGAAAAAAGAAGACAGCGGTTTACGTTTGATATACATGAGTCAGGAAGACCCTCTTTGTGAATTATTGGATAAAGAAAAAATTCCAAGTAATGTACTTAGTTCATTCAAGATAGAGGGGTGTTGGACTGAAACAGGATATAGAAATATTGATGAGTAAAAATAATTTATTATATAATGCTAGCAAAAAAAGTTCGGAAGCTGTCCCTGTAAGCGAGCAATATATAGAAAAAGACAGCAGCGTACTGCTGTCTTTTTCTATGTAATTTTTTGACGGGGTTGGGACGAGAACCCCGAACACCCAATCATTTAGAAAAGAGTAAATTCTCCACGATAACCACGTATAAATTAACCACCACCTTTACAGGCGAGACTCCCTGTCCCCGAGTTGATTTTACAAGAAAATAGTGCTAATTTTAGGTAAATTTAGTAGTATTTTTTATTATGATGACAGGGTTTTGAACTATATTACCTAATATTAGTAAGAGTAGCGTTATAAGCGTTTGACAAATTAATAGTTATTTGCTATAGTAAAAAATTACTTTTTTAGTAATGTTCTTTTAATCTAAAGTGTTCTGGGAGGACAGAACATAAATATTAACTTATGATAGGAGGATATCATGCAGAAAAAAGGAAAAACTGGGAAAAAGACTGATGTGATTGGAAGCTGGAAGGGTTTTGCCGGAGTTTATCTTGAAGAAAACAAGAAAGATGGGCTTAGAGTTGTATATTCGACTGGTGCACATAGAAAACCTCAAGGTGTTTGGATTAAAAAAAACTTGCCTGAATCCTGGGCAAAAAACCTTGCAGACTCTTATTCCTTAGAGTTAAAAAGTTGCGAGGTATTATATAGCGAAGGCACCGAAAGGTATAATGTTGTAGTTGGGCTAGGACTTCCCGGGCATGTTAACTTAGAATCAATTCCTGATATTGAATTGAGAGTAAGAACAATGAATTCGGCGAAAAAATATTTCTCAGAATGCATAAGAAGGGAATACCCGCTACCGTTTAAAACAGACTATTGCGATATTCCTTTAGCTGCTGGGACTGAGGATTATTTTAGAATTGCAAATTCAGCAGGTAATCCATTTGTTAAAGCCTTTCCGGACAGGCACTGGAAAATATTAATCGGAGAAAAATTTAAAAAACAATTTAAATCAGCAGTTGAAGCGGCGGGCGGGGAACTAGTAGAGCTTAGACCGTTTGATAAAAGGAAAGATGCTTTTAGACAGCATTTTATCGAAATTACCGTTGAAAGACATTACGAACAAACCACAGCGCATGGTTGCGAAGATCAGGTTTTTGATGCTATGTATTTTCTTATTAAAAAAACTTTCAGAAAGAGAAATTATGAATTAAGCAGTCTGAATAAGGACTAAATAAGTATGACCGGGGCCACTAAGTGGTACCCGGTTTTAATTTTGTTAGTATCCTCTATAGAGGATACTATAGATGACACTAATGTGCTATAATAAAAATATGACTAAACACATTATAAAATTGACAAAAAGGTCCCGCTACAGTTATTCGGTGACTGTTCCCAAAGAAATTATTGAAAAATACGGCTGGAGAAGTAAACAAAAACTTGTCGTCGTAGATAAGGGCAGGGGAAAGCTTGAAATTAAAGATTGGAAAAAGAAGAAGTAAATAATTAATATCTCTGTAATAACGTAATATAACGGCAAGACATTTTTATTTTGCTAGATAGTTGTAAAATATAATTATTCTTAGATTTATTAAATATATTTAGATATACTATAGTTATTCATATGATAGACGACAAAATAAAAGAAAAAATAAAGGATAAGGCTAAGGTCTTTTTTAGAGGGGCAAGCGGCTGCCATGACTGGACGCATGTTGAAAGAGTTACGAAGTTGGCATTAAACATCGGCAAACAGGAGAAGGCGGATTTAGATGTTTTGGAAGTGGCTTCGTTGTTGCATGATATTGGCAGAAAAAAAGAAATAGAAAATAAGGGGAATTTTTGCCATGCTGAAAAGGGTTTTGAATTAGCAAAGAAAATTTTACAAAAGCATAAAATCAATAAAAAAGATATTGATAATATTTTACATTGCATAATTACTCATCGTTTTAGAAATAGCCATACGCCCGAGTCTATTGAGGCAAAGGTATTGTTTGACGCGGATAAAATAGATTCTATTGGAGCGGTCGGCATAGCAAGGGATTTTTTATTTGCCGGAAACGCGGGGTCTGGCAATTTATATACCGGGAAAGAAAAAGAATTGGCTAAACAAAAAAGGGATTATTCCTATACTAAAGAAGATTCGGCTATACTGGAGTATGAAATTAAATTAAAAAAGATAAAAGACAAGGTAATAACGCGAACAGGGAAAAAAATAGCAAAAGAGCGGCATAATTTTATGGAAAATTATTTTAATAGATTTTGGAAGGAAGTTAAGGGGGAATTGTAATTATTATATTTTAATTCAAAATCATCACAAACTCCAGGTATAATAAAAACCCTGTCTTGTTCTAAAGACAGGGTTTAGAGTTAAAGGGCTAGAATTTTAAGTTGCAAGGAGCGGAGTTTGCTTAGGAGCGGCTAAAAAGCGATAGTGTTTCATCCAGTCTCCGCTAAGGTAATTCATTTTTAAGCAGCGCTTGGAGACGATTTTATCGAGATAGACCACGTAGGAGTTCTCAACAGAAATGTTCCAATGCGAGCCAAGGGCAGCGATCGGAAATTCTCCCTGCTTTTCCGGGTATTTTACTCCGAAAGAAAGCAGTTCCGGCAGGGTGGCCGGGCGCAGTTCCATTTCGTCCAATTCGTAAAAAACGTCATCGCTGTCTATGGATTTATTAAAATAAACCAAGACAAGGTTAATATCGCTTTTACCTTTGCCCTTAACCGGGAAATTTTTTTCAATAATTTCGACATGTTTCCAGTCATATTCTCCGAGTTCAATCATCTCGGCCAGCGATCTATTGTAGTCAACAGTAACCGGAAATACCTCAACTGCCCTTTTGCTGTTTATTGCCTCATTAAGGCAGGAAAGAGCTTTTTCAAGCTTTACTTCGCCATCATTAACCATTTGAATGAGCGTTTTGCACATTCTGGAAATTTCGCCATATTCTTCTTTTGACAACATAATAGACCCCCTCCTAAAGATTATAAGATTATTGTTAATTTGCAGTATTGGATTAAAAATAATTATAGTATAATTTTAGTTTTATGTCAATGATTTTAGATATGGTATAATTTTTATATATAAGTATTTAGGTTAATATGAAAAATGATTTAATAAAAATGGCTGAGCAGGGGAATATAGAAGGGAGAGTATTATCCGATTTTCAGATGAAAAAAATTTTTGCCTTTTATAATAAAAAAATAAAAGTACCAAAAATAAAAAATAAAACGCAGATTTTATTATGTCCGGTTGGTTTGGTTGGGGCCGGAAAAACTACTGTCATAAAGCCGATAAGCGAAGAATTAAATTTATTAAGAATTTCAACTGACGCGATACGAAAAATTTTAAAAGAAAAAAATTTTAATTTTGCCAGAACCGCCGAGATAGCCCTGGGTCTGGTTATAAAATTTTTAAATAAAGGGCATAGCGTGGCCCTGGATGCTGACTGTGTTGCTCCGACAGTTCAAAAGTATATTAAAAAATTTCAAAAAGAGTATAAGGTGGTCCCGGTTTGGATCCATATAAAACCGAAAGAAGATTTTATTATCAAAAAATTAAATAATTTTAATCATACTTGGCTGTTTGATGATGGTGAGCACGCGATATCGGATTATAAGAGGCGAAAACCGCTTCATAAGAAATATCTAAAAAGTATAAAATTTTATTCAAAATTCGATACTTCTAAAGATAATATAAATGAGCAAATTAAGAAATTCACAGCAAAAGTAAAAAAAGATTTTTATTAAACTCTTTTTATATTGGCTGTAAAATGGTATAATATTATTAAGTTAAAATTAAATTATTTTAATATGAAAGCTGAAAAAATATTTATTGGCGGGTGGTACCAGAGAACCACGCTCCATTTGTCAGAGATCTATGATTTTTTAAAAGGGGACGATTCGCCCCTGGATTTAAGCAAGGAGAAATTAAAAAGCTTGCGCGATAAATTAGAGCTGGAAACAGTTGTGATGAGAGCGACTGAATTTGAGCATATAAATGTCGAGAATAAGCAAGGGATCATGGTTAGGATCTTTGAGGACGGGCTTATTGTGTTAAATAAAGATTTTAAGAATGCGAAAGAGGATATAGCGGAATTGACAGATTTTTATGAAAATAAATTATCACCCGGACTGGGTTATATTTTTAGCCTAGGGGCGCCAGTGCCGAAAGAACTGGCCAATATTAAAACTGTTTATCCATATTTTATTGTGTTAAATAAGGCCGAACCCACAGAAATAGAAAATTTGCTTAAAGAATTTAATCAAAGCAAATATTCGGAGATAAAAAAGAAAGAGTTTGAAATATACCGGGGAAATAAGCTTTATGTAATTAATAATATAAAGGAAGACGCTAATGTAATTGAGCGGCTAATAAATGAGCAGATATTTGTGCGGGAATTTAAGGGACAGTTACATCGGTATTTAAATTTACATCGAATTATTTGGGAAAAGATAGCCGCTATAAAAGAGAGAGGAAAGATCAGCGGGAAAGAAGTCGGACCTTTAAAGGGGCAGCTTGAGAGTTATGAAAAAACTATTAATTTAATTAGCAGCAGGATTAACCAGATGGGTGTTTATGTCGGCACTAGAGGCGCGATAGTAAAAAACGATCCAGACCTTAAGCGCATTACTTCTATATTACAATTTAAATACGAAACATTGACTAATACTTTGGCATACGTAAAGGAGATATGGACGATGACCAGGAATTATGTAAATTCATCATTAGATTTATTTTCAGGCATCCAGGCTAAAAGCACTGAATCTTCTATTAAGAATTTAACTGTTATTACGACAGCCGGAGTCGCGGGTACTCTCTTAGGGCTGTTTACTAAAAAAATGCCAACTTTTACCCTCGATAGCTTGATTTATTTCTGCATATTAGTATTTATCGGCTACTCGGCTAATAAAATAATGAAGACAGTAGCGATTAGAAGGAAGTATGAAATAAAAGACGTAGAGATTGACCGGAATATTGGTTAGAAATACTAAAAATAAAAACAGCCCCCCGAAAAATCGGGGGACTGTTTTATAATATAAAAAAGTATTAAGCTTTTTTAACATTGACTGCGGCGTTGCCTTTTTCGGTTTTTTCGATCTCAAATGAAACCGCATCGCCTTCTCTTAGCTGGTCAAAATCAACACCATCTAAGTTGTTGGCGTGAAAAAATAAATCATCAGCGCCTTCTTGAGCGATAAAACCAAAATTTTTATCAGTCAGTTTTTTGATTGTTCCTTGCATGTTTAAATGTAAAGATAAAGTGAATTAATTTTAAATACTAAAATTTAGAAATTCGACTCTATCTCTATACTTCTAATATTTATCACCTTTAATTATATAATCAAAAGTGGTTAGTTATAAAACTAACTATTCAATGTTAACATAAAAAAGTTTTTTAGTCAATGTTATTGGGTAAAGTGAGCAAATATTAGCTAATTTTACATATTTCTAGAGAGATGTTACCGGCGCCGGCATTACTAAGCGCCATTGACAAATTATAAAAAATATGGGATTATTATGGTTGTGTTTATAAATATATTACATATTCGTATGCGCCCTATTTTTAGCAGGGCTACCGAAGGCAAAACGTTATGATAACATTTAAAAAGCTTGGCTTAAATCCTGAAACAATGAAAGGTCTTGACGACTTGGGGTTTGAGGAACCTACGCCTATTCAGGAAAAGGCTATTCCGTTTATATTAAAATCAAGAAAAGATCTAATCGCTTTAGCGCAAACCGGAACCGGAAAAACGGCTGCTTTTGGTTTGCCGATTTTAAATAAAATAAAAGTTAACGAAAAAGAATTGCTGGCTATTATTCTTTGTCCGACCAGAGAGCTTTGTATTCAGATCTCACGGGACATAACAAAATACGCAAAATATTCAAAAGGAATGGCGATTACCGCGGTTTACGGCGGAGCCAGGATCGATCTGCAAATTAGATCATTAAGAAACGGAACAAATATTGTCGTGGGTACGCCGGGACGGGTTCACGATTTAATTAGAAGAAAGGTTTTGCGACTTAAAGATATTAAGTGGCTGGTTTTGGATGAGGCTGACGAAATGCTTGATATGGGATTTAAAGATGATCTGGACGCTATTTTAAAGCAAACTCCAAAAACAAGACAGACATTGCTTTTTTCAGCCACTATTTCCAAAAGCGTTCATTCTATTGCCAAACAGTATATGCATGAAGCTCAGGAAATTAGCATCGGAGAGAAAAATACCGGAGCGGAAATGGTAACCCATGAATATTATGTTGTCCAGGCCAAGGATCGTTTCGCGGCCTTAAGGAGAATTTTAGATTTTTTGCCCGGAGTTTATGGCATTCTTTTTTGTCGGACTAGGATTGAAACGGGAAAAGTGGCCGACATGTTAAAGCAGGCTGATTACGACGCGGAAGCTTTGCATGGCGATATTTCACAAAGCCTGCGGACAAAAATTATGGATAGATTTAAACAAAAGCAGATTCGTTTATTGGTGGCGACAGATGTGGCGGCCAGAGGAATAGACGTGAGTGATCTAAGCCATGTTATAAATTATAATCTTCCGGATCAGGACGAAGGCTATACGCACCGAAGCGGAAGAACAGGCCGGGCGCAAAAAAGCGGAATCTCCGTTTCTATCCTTACCCCAAGAGAGGTTGGAAGAGTTAAAAGATTAGAAGAAATTATCGGCAAAAATTTCGCTTATAAAAAAGTTCCTAAAGGAAGTGATATTTGTAAAAAACAAATTGATAATTTTCTTGAAGAAATAGAAGAAACTGATATTAAGGAAATAAACAATTTACAGTTTTTACAAGAATCCATGGAAAGGCTGAAAAAAATAAATAAAGAGGACTTGATAAAATTATTTTTATCCAATAAATTTAAGCGTCTTACGGAAGATTACAAAGATACTCGTGATTTAAACGCAGCGCCTAAAGCAATGACGACTCGCGCGAAAAAGGGAAATAATAATGGTGTCAACTTGAAAATAAATTTTGGTAAAAAGCACGGCTTTGATGTCAAAAAGCTTTTTGCCTTGATCAATTCAAATAAGAAATTAAAGGGGGTTGAAGTTGGTAAGATAAATTTAATGCCGGAATATTGTATTTTTTCAGTTGAAAAAAGACGAGCTGAGGCGGTAGAAGCGTATTTAAAAGGAGCAAATTTTAAGGGCAGAAAAATTGATATAAGTAAAAGTAATGAAAACGTAGGTTATCAAGGAAAGAAAAGTTATCAGGGAAAAAGAAGAAACAAAAGAGGCAGTGGATTTAAAGAAGGGTTTAAAGGAAAAAGAAGAGGACGTAAAAGATATTAGAGTGTTAACAATTAACTTAGGACTTACAGGTTTGCTAAATTTTTTTTTAATCACCTGTCATTACGAGAAGTGAATGAAGCGATAGCGCAATGAACGACGAAGTAATCTAGTCAACTATCAGAATAATGTTGTACACGGGATTGTCGCGTCGCTGCGCTCCTTGCAATGACAGCAATCGGTGTAAGTAAAATAGCTATTAAGAGTTAACTGTGTTAGAAAAATTTAAAAAGAGCTCAACTTCTTGGATGTCAAGGAGTTGAGCTCTTTTTAAATTTGTAAATTATTTTATTTTTTTCTACTCGCTTTAACTCTTTCGTTCTCAGTTAAAAATTGTTTTCTTAAACGAATATTTTTCGGGGTAATTTCCAAATACTCATCCTCGCTCATAATACTCATCCCACGCTCAAGTGTTAATTCAATCGGAGTGGTTAAGCGAATTGCCTCATCCGCTCCGGAAGCGCGCATATTAGTGAGCTGTTTTCCCTTGGTCGGATTAACGCTTAGGTCATCGCCCTTGGCAACATCGCCGATAACCATCCCCTCATAAACTTCCGTAGCGGCGGAAATATATAGGTTGCCTCGATTTTGCAAATTAAATAATGAAAAGCCAAGTGCTTTACCGGTTGCCATAGAGATCATGGATCCAACTTCGTGTTTTCCAATCTCACCGGCATATGGTTTAAAACCGGTTACGCGCGTATACATTATACCTTCACCGCGAGTATCAACTACAAATTCGTTTCGATAACCTAAGAGCCCGCGCGTGGGAATATTGAAAATAATTTTTGTATTGCCGTGTTCCGGTTTCATTTCAAGCATATTACCGCGACGCTTAGAAAGTTTTTCAATTATAACGCCGG
>Ga0255376_1018_pt2 | contig 14166 bp, 12 predicted proteins | sample ANMaggSeSYBR01C3_FD_182095 | JGI IMG/M metagenome (GOLD analysis project Ga0255376, IMG submission 182095) | Sediment cell enrichment communities from methane seep in Santa Monica Basin, California, United Staets - ANME aggregate JGI... | ecosystem: Environmental > Aquatic > Marine > Cold seeps >...
TGCTTGTTTGAATTTCTCATTTGATATGGCATATGGATATATAGAAGGTTATAAAATATCAGCAAATCGATTAGTTGAATATGTAAACAATGAAGGAAAAGATCAAGATTTTTTAGTCTATCCAATAGTTTTTTTATATCGCCATCATCTTGAGCTAATTCTTAAGGAAATAATATACAAAGGTCGTTTATTATTAAACAAGGGGAATGATCACCCCAAACATCATTCAATAGATAAGTTATGGGTTGGTGCAAAAGATATTATTAAGGAAGTATGGAAAGGGAATGATGACCCTGATGAATTTGAATTTATCGATCATTTTGTTAAGGAATTTGCCAAAGCAGATCCAAATTCAATGTCTTTTAGATATTCAAAAGATATTAAGGGACAAAAAACTCTTAAAGATCTTAAATATATAAATTTAAGACATTTATCAGAATGTATCAATACTATGTCTGATTTCCTAGAAGGTGTAAGATTTGGAATAAACGAATATTTAGATGATAAATATGAAATGCTATCCGAATTAAGCTTTGATATGTAAAATGATTTTCTAACAAATCGCTGCAGCGGATTTTGTTCCGCGCTGAAATCGGCGCTCCACAAAACCGTTGAGCTCTAGTTACGCACAGGCATCTTGCTGACATCTTTATGGTGGTTGAGATTCCAACTACGTATGTAATTATGCTGCTGTACCCGCATGACGATGTTCTTCACCGACATTTCCAAATCCCTCACTTTTCCGTATAAACAAAGGCGGCTGAAAGATTTCCTTTCTCCATGATTCTCTCGAATCTGCTTGACATTTATGGCTAAAACGGGTATCAACCCTATGTAAAGCAGGACGGCTTTTTTATGAGCAGAAGTACTACAAAACCAGCTAATTACCGCGATTCCGGGAGATTCCTACCCTCTATTTATTGCGTTTCTATGGTTAATCCGATTGTAAATCCATGCGGTTCACTTCTGCCGGAGATTAAACGTAAATATAGCATTTGACATTCGCTTCGTGGAGGTAAGAACTAAATGAACGATACGTCATTTAACCCGTTTGTAATGGCACAAACGCAGTTTGATAAAGCTGCTGAGTTTCTCGGTCTCGATTCAGGTACAAGAGAATTGCTGCGCAATCCGATGAGAGAATACCAGTTTAGTATTCCGGTGAGGATGGATGATGGGGCAGTGAAAGTGTTTCGCGGGTTCAGAGTTCAGCATAACGATGCCCGGGGACCGGGCAAGGGAGGAATTCGTTTCCATCCGCAGGAGACGATCAACACCGTTCGTGCCCTTTCGATGTGGATGACCTGGAAATGTGCTGTTGTTGACATTCCCCTTGGTGGCAGCAAGGGAGGAGTGATCTGCGATCCGCACAATCTGAGTATGAGAGAACAGGAACAGATCTGTCGCGGTTGGGTCAGGCAAATGTCCAAAGACCTGGGACCATTAGTTGATGTTCCCGCTCCGGATGTAATGACCAGCGCCCAGCATATGCTCTGGATGCTCGATGAATACGAGGTTATCTACGGTGAGAAGAAACCCGGGTTCATCACCGGCAAACCTGTTGGCATGGGGGGATCGCTGGGCAGAACGGAAGCTACCGGTTACGGCGTGATCTACACACTCCGTGAGGTATTGAAAGAGCTGGGCTTGCGCGCTGAAGATACAACTGCAAGTATCCAGGGATTCGGCAATGTCGCGCAGTATGCGATTCAACTCTACAATCAAATCGGTGGAAAAGTTATCTGTGTTTCCTGCTGGGATCAAAACGACCAGGTCGCCTATTCATTCAGGAATAAGTCCGGCATCGATCTTGAACAACTTCTGACAATTACCGACCGGTTTGGCGGTATCGATAAGAACAAAGCCCGCGATCTTGGCTATGACGTTCTGGATGGGAGTGACTGGATTGCGCAGGATGTTGATATATTAATTCCAGCCGCCCTGGAGAACGAGATAACCGCTGATAGTGTTAACAAAATGAGCAAGCAGGTTAAAATCATCGCCGAGGGAGCCAATGGTCCAACTACACCTGAAGCTGATAAAGTGCTTGCCGAGCGAGGTGTATTTGTTATTCCGGATTTCCTGGCTAACGCTGGTGGTGTCACTTGCAGTTATTTTGAGCAGGTGCAGAGTAACATGAACTATTTCTGGGAAAAAGATGAAGTCCTCGGTAAACTGGATGTTAAAATGACCGCAGCATTCCAGGCGGTGAGCGATCTGGCTACCAAAAGGAAGCTGTTTATGCGCGACGCAGCATATTATATTGCCGTGAACCGTGTTGCTCAGGCATGTAAGGATCGTGGTTGGGTGTAATTCGACTGGGAAATTTCCACTGGTTTAGTACCCTAATCGTTTTCAGGTCTGATCATGCTGTGCTTTGTGAGGATAAACTATTTTCAGAGCAGGTTGGATTAACTGATGAATGAGAAAGCGGTACGAGTACCTCTCAGCAGACTCACAAAGTTCAACCGTCAGTTCTTTGATTCTGATGAAAACTTTACATACATCGGCGGCGGAGAACTGGGCGGCAAGGCGCAAGGTCTGGCTTCTACCAAATGTATTCTTGAGTCGGAGTTCGATTACACAGCGATCCCTCAAGTTGAAGTAAGTATCCCCACCCTGACAGTAATTACTACTGATATGTTTGATGCTTTTATTCAGCGGAATAATCTCTACGAAATTGCATACTCTGACGCGCGCGATGACCAGATTGCGCTTGCTTTTCAGAAGGCATCATTGCCGGCAGAGCTTGTTGGTGATCTTCGTGCCTTGATTGCCATGGTACATAGCCCTCTTGCCGTTCGATCATCAAGCCTTGCCGAGGATGCTCTCCATGAACCTTTTGCCGGAGTTTATGCCACGAAGATGATTCCGAATAATCAGCATGACACCGATACACGCTTTAAGATACTTGTTGAGGCAATCAAGTATGTTTACGCATCAACCTTTTTCAAAAGCGCAAAAAGCTACATGGAAGCAACCAACAAATCGATAACCACTGAAAAGATGTCAGCGATAATCCAGGAAGTAGTTGGCTGTCGATTCGGAGATCGCTACTACCCGCATGTTTCCGGTGTGGGTCGATCTTATAACTTCTATCCGAGTGGTCATGCTGCGCCTGAAGATGGAGTTATTGATCTTGCTTTAGGTCTTGGGAAAACAGTTGTCGATGGTGGAAAATGCTGGATCTATTCACCTTCCTATCCGAAAACAAATCCACCGCATGGTTCAATTGGCGATTTGCTCAAGCAGACGCAAACATCATTCTGGGCAGTCAATATGGGTAAACCTCCGGCGCATGATCCGATCAAAGAGACTGAGTATATGGTCATGGGAAACCTGCAGGATGCTGAGAATGACGGGACCTTGCGCTTTATAGCCTCAACTTACAATCGGGAGAGGGACAGGATCGTCGTTGGTGTTGGCACAACCGGTGCGAGAGTCCTGACTGTTGCTCCAGCGCTTTTGGCGAACGAGATACCGCTTAATGATATTATCAAAACGATATTAAAGCTTTGTGAGGATAAAATCGGAAGTGAGGTTGAAATCGAGTTTGCGGTGACTCTTGATCGACAGCGCGGGTTGCCGGCTCGCTTCGGACTTTTGCAGGTCCGACCGATGTTTGTCTCGCACGCCAAGGTCGAGGTTACTCCAGAGGAGCTTACCGACGAAAAAGTACTGATTGCATCGAAAAAAGTTCTGGGCAATGGCATTGACCAAACCATTACAGATGTTGTTTATGTCAAACCGGAGACTTTTGATGCCAAGAACACTCGTACCATTGCAACAGAGCTGAGTCTGCTTAATAAGAAGCTTGTTGCTGCTAACCGCCGATATTTGTTGATTATTTTTGGTCGCCTTGGTTCCGCCGATCCCTGGTTGGGAATTCCGGTAGACTGGGCGCAGGTCTCCGGCGCCAGGGTGATTGTTGAGTCAACCTTGCCGAATATGAACGTTGACTTTAGCCAGGGAGCGCATTTCTTTCATAATGTCATCAGCTTTCAGGTCTTCTACTTTTCCATACATCATTCTGGAAAACTACCGATAAACTGGGAGTGGTTTAATAAACAACAGCTTGTCACAGAGACAAAATTTACCAGGCAGGTGCAGCTTAATTCACCATTAACTGTAAAAGTAGATGGTAGAAACGGACGGGGTGTGATTCTATCATGAAGGAACAGAAACAATCTGCGGAAAAATTGCTCGAGTCATTACAGGAAAGGGCAAAAGAACTAAATTGTCTTTATGAAATCGAGGAGCTTCTGGGTCAGCCGGATGCCTCTCCGGATTCGGTTTGCGAGGGATTGATTCAGGTCATTCCACACGGTTGGCAATACTCTGACATATGTGAGGTACAAATCACCGTGGAAGGCATAATCTATCAATCTCCGGATTTCTTTGTGACACCCTGGGTGCTCAGCGCCGACATTGAAGTTCAGGATAAGGTTATTGGCCAGGTCATCGTTTACTATACAAAAGACAGACCCTCAGCCGACCACGGACCTTTCCTGAAGGAAGAAAAGAAGTTGATTCAGACAATCGCTGATCGCCTGGGTCATTTCATTTTGCACTTCAAGATGAAAAACATTGTGCAGGAATGGGAATCCGCCAGGAAAGACATCTCCAAGCGGAAGAAAGCGGAGTGGCAGGTTGTTCTGGAAATGTTGCAACGAACTGACAAGAGTCTTTTCCTCAGTATTTCTCACAAGATGCTAAACCTCCTTTGCTGGAGTGGAATTGAGGTAGCGGAACAGTTACGGCAGAGCGCCAGTACTGGGCCAATCACCAGGGATGAAGAATTGCTTGCGGAATCAAATCGTCCTCATCAGAAACAGGCGCTCCTTTTCTCGGATGAGCTAAGTGAAAAAACTTTCAAAATTGCTTCGGATCATCTTCCGGATGAGGAAATACTATCCCGTATCCAAAAGTGGATTCAGGAAGATAAGCTGAGTTTCTTAGTCCAGGTTGTAAATCGTAATTTACCATTATCGGAAGTTGCTGATGCGATTCGACGTTACCACCATATGGCGTCGGAGGAAAGTGACGTTCATTCTCCCAACAAGAAGGGTGTGGAGGTTTCTCTGATTCGGCGTTTCCTTTCCAGTCAGTTATCATATATCAACGTAGCCAAGAACTATGTCGACGTCACTGACTTCTATCACTTACTCAAGAAAGTGATTTTTTCTGCGGAAAGTCATGGAAAGCTGGGTGGAAAAAGCGCCGGGCTTTATATTGCCGCACAAATTTTAAAAAAGTCGCCTGAACATTCTGACCTGCTGGATAACGTCAAAGTTCCGAAAACATGGCATATCACTTCCGATATACTGCTTCAGTTCATGCACTTCAACAATTTCGATGAAATCGTCGAACAGAAGTACAAAGAAATAAACCAGGTACGGATTGAGTATCCGCATGTTGTACAAACCTTTAAGAATTCGATCTTTCCACCGGAGATTCTTCAGGGGCTTTCTGTTGCGCTGGATGATTTTAAAGACAGCCCCTTAATTGTACGAAGTTCCAGTCTGCTTGAAGATAGAGTGGGCGCTGCATTTTCAGGTAAGTATAGGAGCCTGTTCCTTGCCAACCAGGGTTCAAAACAGGAAAACCTTGAAATGCTCACTGATGCAATTGCTGAAGTTTATGCCTCTACTTTTGCTCCTGACCCGATTGAATATCGGGCAGAACGGGGCTTGCTTGATTTTGGCGAGGAAATGGGCATTATGATTCAAGAGGTAGTAGGCACGAAAGTGGGCAAGTACTTTCTGCCTTCATTTGCCGGAGTTGCCTTCAGCCGTAATGAATTCCGCTGGTCACCGCGCATCAAGAGAGAAGATGGTTTGGTCCGAATTGTTCCCGGACTGGGTACTCGTGCTGTGGACAGGCTTAGCTACGACTATCCAATCCTGATTGCTCCCGGTCAACCGGATCTGCGAGTAAACGTAACAGTCGATGAAGTTATTCGCTATTCCCCGCGAGAAGTTGATGTCATCAATCTGGAAACAAATTCTTTCGAGACGATTGTAATTGACAGGCTCTTGAGAGAGTTTGGTTACGAGATTCCCGGCATCAATCAAGTATTTTCAACTCACAAGGATGGTTATATTCAGAAGCTGACCGGCTTGAATATGAACTTTGACAACGAAGACCTGGTCGCAACATTTGAAGGGCTGGTTTCGCAAACCAGGTTTGTTAAACAGATGCAAACAATACTTAAACTACTTGAGGATACCCTGGGCACGCCGGTTGATATAGAATTCGCTTCCAATGGCAAGGATTTTTATCTCTTGCAGTGTCGACCGCAAAGCTATGCCAAAGATAGTTTGCCGGCGCCGATACCTAAGGATATCGCGGAAGAAAAAGTTGTCTTCTCCGCGAATCGCTACATTTCAAATGGTCAAGTTGACGATATTACACATGTAGTATACGTTGATCCGCAGAGTTATGGCGAGATGTCTGATCGCTCAGATCTTCTGGCTGTCGGACGTGTAGTGGGCAAGCTGAATAAACTTCTGCCGAAACATCAGTTCATCCTGATGGGACCGGGACGTTGGGGCAGTCGCGGTGACATCAAACTCGGGGTTAATGTTACTTACTCCGATATCAACAACACCGCTGTCCTGATCGAAATCGCGCGAAAGAAGGGCAACTACTTACCGGACCTTTCTTTCGGCACTCACTTCTTCCAGGACCTGGTGGAAGCCGGTATTCGTTACTTGCCACTTTATCCTGATGATGAAGGAATCGTGTTCAATGAACGTTTCTTAAAGAGTGCTCCTAATATCCTTCCTGATATTTTACCGGAGTTTGCCTTCCTTTCTGATACGCTGCGATTAATCGATGTGCCTAAAGCAACTGATGGCTTGATTCTTCAGATGCTGATGAATGCAGAATTAGATGAAGCGGTTGCCATCCTGACACCTCCTCAATCAGAGGAAATGCCAACTGAGATCAGGAGCGATTATGCAGAAGGGAAACAAGCGGAAAACTTCTGGCGCTGGCGTTTAAGCATGGCCGAGGAGATCGCTTCCCAACTTGATTCCGAACACTTCGGTGTCGCTGCGTTTTATATTTTCGGCAGCACCAAGAACGGCACTGCGGGTCCCGGAAGTGATATTGATATTCTGCTGCACTTTAAGGGTACCGATAAACAGAAAGAACTCCTGACACAGTGGCTCGACGGATGGAGCCTCTGTCTCGGTGAGATGAATTATTTGCGAACGGGATACAAATCGGGTGGATTACTCGATGTCCACTTTGTTACCGATGAGGATATCGTCAAGCGGACAAGCTACGCTGCCAAGATAGATGCTGTTACTGATGCCGCCAAACTCCTGCCGATGTTAAATTCTAACTGATCGTTATAGCAATTCCCGGGTTGCATCGTCTGGTTTTTCTAACTCAAATCGAACCAGCGACAATTCCGTGCCATCGTGTGCAGCGGAGAAAAGGTGTGTATTGCCGATTCGGTCACGCCAGGAGCCGGTCAAACGCGCAGATTCATGGACATGTCCATGCAGGGTAATCAATGGTTGTCGCGATTCAATAAACCGACGGACAGCGATACTCCCGATGTGCGGGTCAAGCGGGGCATAGTCAATAGTTTTGCCATCCAGCGCTGCTCGGTCAAGCTTGGTCTCGTAGGGCGGTGTATGAAACAGAAACACAGCATTCTCAAGAGCATCATTACCCACTAATTGATCCAAGTCCTTCTGGATAGTAGTGTATCGTTTTTCATAATCAGATACAGGAATGGTACGACTTCCCTCCTCAGGCGAGATACAACCAGGATCAACATAACGGGAAACATCATAGCGTTCCCAATCCTTAAGTAGAAATGGCGTGGGAGGAACGTGAGCATAGCCATAGACAGTGAATAGTTCAAAACTCACTTTTCTATTAGGTATATATTCCCACAAACCCCGTGTGGCTACTTCCAGGATCGATGCTTCTGTTATACGGGCATCGTCATTCCCCAAAATGAGAAACACCTTCGGATAGTCCTGTCCAAGCTTTTTCTTGAGTTTTTCAAACTCTACAGCTAAATAACCATTAACAAAATCACTATGCGCAGGATCGATTGAGGAAACATAAGCCGCGCCGGAAGGAAGAATATCACCACCAATAAACAGTACCGCAGGGTGCTCATCAGCAATTACTTCGAACAGCTTTCGGTATCGATCTATATGCCCGTGAAGATCAGAAACAAAGAAACAGGTTGTCAACATATCCCTCCTGCAAATCCTTACACTAATATATCAAACATCCATCGGAACCGCAAGAATGCTGAACCATATGTTGTATTTAGATAGCAGGGCAGGTTTCCGCGAAACCCGACATTATAATCTGCACTCTTCAATAATCCGTTCTACAAGTTTATCTGCAGTTTTCTGTACCTGTGGAGAAAGACCAACACCCAACGAGAATTCATTACCCTCAATACCATAAAGAATCATACGCTGTGGAAGCTTCCCGAGAACTTTAGCCAATTCCAGCGCATCAACTACACTGATGGAATGAGTCGAATAGCCTGTGAACAGATCAGTAGGTATTTCTTCATTAATCGCATCAAAGCAATAAACAGAACCGGGTTCCCTTCCAGATATAACGGAGTCGATCACTATGACTCTGCTTGCACCTTCCCAAACATTCAGCAGTGCGATTCCATCACCGACACCTTCGACTACATCAATATTCTCAAGACCGGTTTCCCTGACTTTCCGTGCGACATAAAGACCGACATCATCATCCTTGCGGTAAGGATTTCCAATTCCAATGATAAGTGTCTGCCGGGAGCGCAATGTTGTTTCGTCGATATTATTCCCGCTCAATATTCAGTTTGAGGAAATGGCATGAGCAGGATATACAGGGGTCATAGTTGCGAACCATTTGTTCGCATTGCCAGGTAAGATCTTCCTGAGATAAATGCAGGTTCTTCTGTACGAACCCCAGAAGATCCTTTTCAACCGCTTTCTGATTTTGAGAAGTGGGGGCAATAATCCTGGCATCCTGGATAACACCATCATCATCAATAGTATAGTGATGATAGAGCAACCCTCGTGGCGCTTCTGTGCACCAGTGCCCGGTAGCAGCGCGTGGTTTAACTTCGAGGCATGGTTTTTTGGGGCGGTTATAGTCCTTGACAATGGCGAGCGCTTCATGGCAGGCAAACAAGGTTTCAACACTTCGAACAATTATACTTTTGAAAGGGTTATTACATGTTTCCGCAATTCCTGCTTCTTTGGCAGCCTGCTGAACTGATGAGGGTAGTTTATCGAAATTGAGATTATAGCGAGCGAGAGGTCCGACAAGATATTCACCTCGATCCTTGACAACAGAATGAAGAGAAGTGGAATGCTTGACATGTTGCTCCTCGAAATAGTCAAGAAACTGATCGGCAGTAATATCGATACCCTTGTTGGAAACAACTCTTCCCTCGTTGAAAGGGTATTCATCAGGATGTCGAAGCGATACGAACTCGTAATCCTGTTCAAAGTCCGGGAAAGGCAGAGTCCCGGTCCAGCGGACAGTCTCCAACGCAGCATCCACAGCCCATTCCAGGTGCTCTTCCAACGCCTTAAGCTCACTATTAGTGGGGACTTTATAAAACCCACCGAGCCTGACATTGATTGGATGGATTTCTCTTCCCCCCAATAATGTCACGATATCATTCCCGATTTTTTTTAATCGCAAGCCGCGCTGAACGACATCAGGATAATCCTTAGCCATCTCGATAGCATCCTGGTAGCCCAGGAAATCGGGAGCATGGAGCATATAGATATGCAAAACATGCGATTCAATCCATTCACCACAGTAGATCAACCTGCGAAGTTTACGTAAAACGCCGTCGACTGATACTCCACAAGCTGTTTCCAGCGCGTGTGATGAACTCATCTGGTAGGCAACAGGACAGATTCCGCAGATGCGGGCGGTGATATCAGGCGGTTCTGTATATTTACGATCGCGTAAAAAAGCTTCGAAAAAACGTGGCGGCTCAAAAATCCTCAGTTTGACGTCTACAACTTTATCGTCCTTTATTCGGATATTAAGCCCGCCTTCGCCTTCAACACGAGCCAGATAATCGACTTTGATCGTCCTACTTTTCATATACCTCGCTCGCCTTCCGAAACGGTTCAGCATAAGCATTAAAGCTGCGGAACGCTCTCACAATGTCTTCTCGTTCTACCTTCAGGTGTTCCCACTGTGATCCAAGGGAATCTGTGTTTGGAGTTTCCTTCGGACCAAAGCAGCCGTAGCAACCACGATTATACGCCGGACAGATTGCTCCGCAACCCGCTTGTGTTACAGGTCCGAGGCAGGGTATACCTTTTGAAACCATCACGCAGACAATTCCCCTCCGCTTGCATTCCATGCAGACACTATACTCAGGGATGTTCGGCTTGCGACCCCTTAAAAGTGCGTTGATTACTTCCAGTAGCTGGTATTTATTAATCGGACAGCCACGGAGTTCATAGTCAACGAAAACATGATCGACTATTGGTGTCGATTTGCTAAGCGTCTCCAGGTATTCCGGAGAAGGATAAACGATGGAAGCGAATTCCTTTACATCTTTAAAATTACGAAGCGCCTGTATTCCCCCGGCAGTTGCGCAAGCTCCGATGGTAATAAGTAATTTCGATGATCGCCTGATTTTATGTATACGTTCCGCGTCGTGTGGCGTTGTAATTGAACCCTCGACCAGAGAAATGTCGTATGGTCCTTTCAATATTCGTCGTGATGCCTCGGGGAAATTAGCGATTTCGACTTCACCGACCACCGCCAGAAGTTCATCTTCGCAATCGAGCAGACATAACTGGCAACCATCGCAGGAGGCAAATTTCCAGACGGCTAATTTCGGTTTACGTTTTGCTGTCATCTTACATTTCCCGCTTGATAAACTGATCCTTTAACTCGTTATAGCAAAACACTGGACCATCTTTACAAACAAACGTTGGTCCCAATTGACAATGACCACAGAGACCGATTCCACATTTCATATTCCGTTCCATGGAGAGGAATATCTTACTCTCATCAACACCTCGCCTCTGAAGTTCCACTATGGTAAAGCGCATCATTATCTCAGGACCACACACCATCGATATGCAGTGTGACGGGTCAAATGGAGCCCTGCGGATCAGCGATGTAACCACACCAACGTTCCCTCGCCACGAACCGGTTGCCCGATCTACAGTGAGGTGTATTTCCAGATCAAACCGCGAACGCCACTTCTCGAGGTGCTTGCCGTAGAGGATTTCATCCGGTGTTCGGGCACCGTACAAGAGAACGATCCGTCCATATTCCTCACGGTGGGTAAGCAGGTGATAGATCATCGGCCGCAACGGTGCCAGGCCAATCCCTCCGGTGATAATAACAACATCATTGCCTGTTGCCGCCTTAACAGGCCAGCCTTTACCAAATGGCCCTCGAACACCAATCGAATCACCAACCTTAAGACTCCTCATTGCCTTAGTAACTGCTCCAACCACCCGCGTTGTATGAACCAGGATTTCCTTCTTGGCCGGATCACCGCTAATCGATATTGGTACTTCACCAACACCAAAAACATAAAGCATGTTAAACTGGCCAGGGGTAAACACGAAATTACCATTGTTACCTGAAACCTCAAGCTCCAATGAAAAAGTATCGTGCGTTTCCTTCCGTATCCGACGGATAGTAAAGGGCTGGATAGCCATCGGATCCCCGGTACCGGAAGCTGTCCTATTTGGATGTATCTTTGCCATAAATATCAAATAGTTGTAGTCTTGTTGCTTCCAAACGTTGTGCTATCATCATAGCAAATCTTTTCATAATATCAAAGCCAAGGTCATGGTCTTGCTCGCACTTTTCACGGAGACACTTACCATCCAGAGCAATAGCCCTGGTTAATTCCACAGCACGGCCATCGAAGCGCCACTGATAAGGAGGTATTAACCAAGACCATCCCAAAACCTCTCCAGCCTCTCGTGACTTAATAACAATCGGTCCTTTCTGAGGGAGATAGGTCTCAATCACAACTTTGCCATGCCGGATAAAGTAAAACGAATCGGCATCTTCGCCGGTACGGAAAAGAAATTCTCCTGCCTTAAACACCACGTTGGAGGCGCAACCGACAAGCAACTTGATTTGCTTTGGATCGAAGTTCTCCAAAAAGGGGTGTTCCGTTAATATTCGCTCAAGAGATTCCATCACTCAATTACCTCTATTCTACAGTATTTTTTCTTAGTCCTGTTCACGAATAGCGCGAGCCTCCTCGGTAATATCGATCCCCACAGGACACCAGGTGATACAACGCCCACAACCTACACAGCCAAATGTCCCGAACTGGTCTACCCAGTAAGCCAGTTTGTGCATCATCCATTGCCGATATCGTGACACGGTAGTAGCCCGCACACTACCTCCATGAATGTATGAAAAATCAATTGAAAAACAGGAATCCCATCGGCTTCGCCTTTCTGCCAGTTCCCCCGGAAGATCGGTAACTTCCTCGGTGTTAGTGCAGAAACAGGTTGGGCAAACCATCGTGCAGTTTCCGCAGGAAAGACATCGATCTGCCACCGTTTGCCAATGTAGAGAGTCAAAATTTCGATAAAGCAAATCTTTTAAATCACTGGTATCCAATGCCCGCCCCATATTAGCAGCCGCCTGATTGACAGCTTCTTCGGCTGCTTTGACTTCAGCTTCCGTTGCCTGTTTGCCGGGAATCTCACCTGCCAGTTCCGCTCCCCTTTCAGAACCTGTCTCCACTACAAAATAATGACGGTCTGACTCTATTAACTCTGTCAATGCCAAATCAAATCCTGACGTAACTTTTGGTCCTGTGTTCATCGATGAACAGAAACAGGTGCCACCAGCCCGCACACAGTTAACGCCAACAATAAAGAGATTCTTTCTCCGAATCTGATATGATGGATCAACGTATGGCCCGTCAATAAAAACTTTATCCTGAATTGCCATAGCATGTAATTCACATGATCGGACACCAATAAAAGCCCTTTTTGTCGAATCTTGCTTCGATTCGATTGTCTCAAACCGACCCCCTTCCCGCCTGGCTTCCCATATTTTTTTCACCGGTGGAATAAGAAACTTCTTCCAGGAATGGGGACCGGGGACATAGCCAAAGAAACTCTTTTCCCTGCTTTTCACCAGACGGTAACTACCGCTACTCTGTTTGTCGGTCCAGCCGACAGGAAGATCATCAATTGATTCAATCTGATCGTATATTATAGCGTTATCGTTAGGTGTGGGGCCAAAAAGCTGGTAGCCTTTTGCAGTCAATGCATCAAGAAGACTATGAAAATTCTCTTGTTCGATTATCAGTTTTGCAGGTCTTTTCACTGCATCACCTTACTTTGTGATTTCTTTCACAAAACCCTCAGAAGCAGGTTATACTTTGTTTAAATAGATGTCAATAGAAAAACAGGCATTAACCTCTTTTTTTAGTTGCCAAAATGATGAGTGATTGACAAGGTAAAAGATAATCAGATTGGAGAACGATTGCCTGAACCTGTAGTTTCAAATATGGAGTAAACCGGAACCTCAGCAATCAGACAGTGTATCTATCTAAGTAGGAATTATTGAGAAGGAATTAAATGAGTCGAGCACCGTTTCAAGTGCTGGTCTTTCCCTATCAGATCATGCCAAATAATGAGATTCATTATGCGTTGTTTAAACGGGAGCCCTCAACAGGTGGTTACTGGCAAGGGATAGCAGGCGGTGGAGAAAAGAACGAAACACCATTACAAGCAGCAAAACGTGAGTCTTTTGAAGAAGCCGGTATCAGTGAAAGTAACAAATTCATCAAGCTTGATTGTTACGCGATGATTCCTGTTGTCGAGGTCTGTGGATTCGAATGGGGTGAGGATATTCTCGTTATTCCCGAATACTGCTTTGGAGTAAATATTAAAAATGAGAAGTTGCGGCTATCCAGCGAACACACCGAGTTCATGTGGACAGATTATAACAGCGCAAAACAAATGCTGTTTTGGGAAAGCAATAAAAATGCTCTCTGGGAATTGGATTATCGACTTCGAAGGGGAATAAAGAAAATACACTGATTCGTTTTAGAGTCAAAAGAACCCTGATCTGTGCAAGTATATATAACTTGAAATATGAGAGATTATGGTGAAAGGTTAGTGTGGAGTTTTTCCGGCTGTTAACTCCGGGGTTTCT
>Ga0255376_1019_pt1 | contig 14110 bp, 8 predicted proteins | sample ANMaggSeSYBR01C3_FD_182095 | JGI IMG/M metagenome (GOLD analysis project Ga0255376, IMG submission 182095) | Sediment cell enrichment communities from methane seep in Santa Monica Basin, California, United Staets - ANME aggregate JGI... | ecosystem: Environmental > Aquatic > Marine > Cold seeps >...
GGTGGGAACAACTTAAAAATTTAAAACTAGATTAAAAAATCATAAAATTTAATAAAAATGGCTCATCCGAAAAGAAAAATATCAAAGCAAAGAAGAGATAAGAGGAGAACCCATTATAAAGCAGAAGCTCCGACATTGGCTACTTGTTCTACAACAGGGGAAGTGCACCGCTATCACAGGGGATATTATGTTGACGGAGACCTCTATTATAAAGGTAAATTGGTTTATTCCAAATCTGAAGCTGAGTAATTAATATTAAAAAAATACAGCTATTAATTAGAAATTCTGTAAATGAAGATCGGAATTGATGTAATGGGCGGAGATTATGCACCTGACGCAACTATCGAAGGTGCTGTTTTAGCTCATAAAAATCTTCCATCATCAGACAGGATTTTTTTATTTGGACCCGAAAAGATAATTATCGAAAAGATAAATGAATACGGGGCTAAACCTGCTGATTTCAGTATTATTCACGCTCCCGATGTTATCGGCATGGGTGAGCGCCCTATCAAAGCCTATACTCAAAAACCTGAATCAAGCATTTCAATGGGGTTAAAATACCTTAAACACAAAGATATTGATTCTTTTGCAAGTGCCGGTAATTCAGGAGCTACTATGGTGGGTGCAATGTATAGCGTTAATAATATACAGGGTGTAATTCGGCCATGTACATTATCAATTGTTCCGAAAGAAAATGGTGGTAGAAATGTAATGCTTGATATTGGGACAAATCCTGATGTAAAACCAGATGTTTTATACCAGTTTGCTATTTTGGGTTCAATTTATTCTAAATTTGTATTAAATGTAAAAGACCCCAAAGTAGGATTGCTCAATATCGGAGAAGAAGAGGAAAAAGGGAATTTGCTTTGTCAATCAGCTTTTCGCCTGATGAAAGGCTCGAATAATTTTAATTTTTATGGTAATATTGAAGGCCGCGATTTATTTAGAGACAAAGCCGACGTGATTGTTTGTGATGGATTTACCGGAAATATTGTTTTAAAGCAAATTGAAGCCATGTACCGCTTAATGGTGAAACGTAATTTGGTAGATGATTTTTTTGACAAGTTTAACTATGAGAATTATGGTGGTAGCCCAATTCTCGGTGTTAACTCCTCGGTTGTTATCGGGCATGGTATTTCAAATGCAAAAGCCATAAAAAATATGATCTTTCTTTCAAAAGAAATCCACGAAGCCAAGCTCACCAAAAAAATTAAAAGGGCAATGAACAAGTACATCCAAAGTAATTAAATAAAAGTATTATTTTTGGAACTTCGTTTAATTTTTTATTTTATTCAAAAATGAAAAAAATCAGAGCTGCAATAACAGGTATTCAGGCGTATGCACCTGATTATATTCTTACCAATAAGGAGTTGGAAACCATGGTGGATACTACGGATGAATGGATTACCACGCGTACAGGTATCAAAGAAAGACATATTTGTAAAGAAGAAGGAAAAGGAACATCGGATATGGCAGTTGTAGCTGTAAACGGATTGCTCGACAAAACAGGAACCTCACCCGAAGAAATTGACCTGGTAATTTGTGCAACTGTATCACCTGATATGGTTTATCCTGCCACTGCAAATATAATAAGTGATAAAGCCGGCCTTAAAAACGCCTTCAGTTTCGATTTAAATGCTGCTTGCTCCGGATTCATTAATTCATTAATTACTGCTTCAAAATATATCGAATCAGGAGATTTTAAAAAAGTAATCGTGATTGGTGCAGATAAAATGTCATCAATAGTTGACTATACCGACCGGACAACCTGTGTAATTTTTGGTGATGCAGCCGGAGCTGTTCTTTTAGAACCTACAGAAGAAGAATATGGCATTATGGATTTTATCCTGCGAACTGATGGTTCAGGCCGGGTACACCTTCACCAGAAAGCCGGAGGGTCTGTTAGGCCGGCATCTCATGAAACGGTTGATAATCGCGAACATGTTGTTTATCAGGAAGGACAGGCTGTTTTTAAATTTGCTGTTACAAAGATGGCCGATGTTTCTGTTGAAATAATGGAAAGAAATAACCTTACTTCCGATGATGTTGCCTGGTTGGTTCCTCACCAGGCGAACTTACGAATTGTTGAAGCAACTGCCCGAAGAATGGGACTGGAAAAAGAAAAAGTTATGATCAATATTCAACGTTATGGAAATACTACCAACGGAACAATCCCTATGTGCCTGTACGAATGGGAAGATCAGCTACGAAAAGGAGACAATGTGATTCTGGCTGCTTTTGGTGGTGGTTTTACCTGGGGTGCAATTTATTTGAAGTGGGCTTTTGATGGTGATAAATAAAAATTTTAAAGTAGAAATGGTAAATGCCAATGCCATTTCAAAGCATCTTTCGGAAACCTGAATCGCATGAACGAAAGATGCATTTTGAAATGCAATCGGTTTTACATATCCCTAACCTGTGTGCATAGTACATTGCTCTTTGCTCCTCGCACTCTGCCCCAATGTTCACCGTCTTATTCTCCTCGCTCCACGCAAATAATAATTCATCACCTTCCATTCTGTAACCCCACATTACTTTTATTCAAAAATAATTTTCTCTCAAAGTGCATAATTATAAACCCGATTTATACTTCCTGCTTCTTAAAACTGATAAAGGTTTTGTCAATCTAAAGTTTACAGTAAAATGAAACATATTCTATTGCCTAATTAGCCTATGATGCTTTCCTTACCGGTGCATCCAGTCCTTGTTCTATCATCCATTCAGGAAGTTCGGGTTTTCGGGTTAAAGCCTTTTTGCGAAACGGGCTCCACAACAATGTAAAAATATCTGAAGCCCTCATGTACCGTCCAAACTTGCGAAGGAGCCTGTAGGTGGCAACAGGACGATGGAGTACCAGGTAACCAAATAATTTCATATAGCCCTTTTTCCTTGCCTGGTGAACCACTCCGCTTGGTAAAATTGTTGGGTCAATATCCGAACATTTAAACCATTTATGCCAGTCGCGTTCATCATCAATAATACCCCTGTCAACATATTCCTGCCACAATGGGGTTCCACGATAGGCGCAAAGCCGGTTAAAGCCAAATGTGTCAAGCTTAAGGCGGGCGGCAAACCGGAAACTCTCAAGAATATCTTCAAAGGTTTCATCCGGTGAACCAAGTAGGAAAAAACCATGCGTCGTTTCAATTCCGTCCTTATTAGCTTGTTTTACAGCATATTCTATTTGTTCGAGGGTCTGGTTCTTGTTCAGGCGGTCTAATACTTTCTGTGTTCCGGCTTCCACGCCAAAGGCAAGAAAAGTGCACTTAGCCTTTACCATCAATAGGAACTCCTCTACAGCGAGTGAATCCACTCTGCCCTCGCATCCCCAATGAAACTCCAGCTTTCTGTCAATGATACCATTACAAATGGCTTCGATGCGTTTGCGCTGCATCAGGAAATGGTCATCGGTAAGGTAGATTGACCGGTAACCTTCATCATTCAGTTGTTGCATTTCGCCCAGGACATGCTCCGGTGAACGGCTTCGCCATCTGCCTTGTGCAAGGGATGGAATATCGCAATAAATACAATTGAAAGGGCAACCGCGGGTGGTCTGCATGGTGCAAAAGCGATCCAGCGAAAGGACAGCCGGAACATCCAATGGCATTGATTCAATATACTCAATGGGCAGGCTTTTTCGGTCGGGATAAGGAAACTTGTCAAGGTCTCTGATCAATGGACGGATTGGGTTATGGATCACTTCACCATTCGACCGCCAGGTAAGGCCTTTCACTATTTCCAAATTATCCAGGTTATCTAAGTACTCTGGAATCAGCTCCTCACCTTCTCCCCTGCCTACACAATCAATGTATGGCGCATCTTTTAGTATCTGAACTGCATTCACCGTTGCGAAAGCGCCACCGACAATGATGGGTGTTTTTGACGCCACATTCTTCAGCCGTTGCGCCATGCTCTTCATAACGAGGTACGAAGTAGTTGAAAGAAATGAAAGTGCAAGTATATCAGGTTTATCCTCTTTCACCGCCTGCTCAATGTGATCTTCTTGCATCTTGGGATGGCAGGTATCGAACATAGTAACCTCATGTCCGTGGCTTCGGATTACCGGTGCCAGTGTTTGAATTCCAAGTGGCGGGAAAGCCATCACCTCAATTCGGTCACTGTTCTTTGATTGCCTTAATTTTTCAGGAAGAATATTGTAATAATCCTCGTCGCGGATGTAAATGAGAAAAACCTTCATGAAATAATCTTTTGATTTATAAAGAGACAAAAATAGGTAAAATATGCATCTTCTCCATAAACTCAGCACTCTGTCACCAAGACCGAAAGTTCAATTCTAACGGAATAAAAATCATCTATAAATATTAAATTCAAGATTTTATGCAAAATCAAATGTAATATTTATGAAGCTCTGTGGAAACTTTGAGCCCCGATATTCATCAAGGTTGTGTAATAGCTATAACACAGAGCAACACGAAGATGCACAAAAGTAAGCAGAGAAGACATCTTAAAATTTTATTAATAAATTTGTTAGAATTAAACTGCCTTGACCCTGCCTCCATGCTCTTTGCCCTTCGCCCTCCGCAAATAATAATTCATTCCCGGCAAATAATAATTCACCCAATTAAATTCAATACCCTCATATTAATTTAGTAAAGTTTTTAAAACATTAAGTCTGTGGATAAAATCTTCATTATAAACGACAGCGGGATACAATCTGAACTTGAGGAATTTTTAATCGTAAATAAAAAGCATATCAGGTTCAGTTCAGATATGGATGAGATTTCACTAAGTAAAAATTCTTTATTACAAGAAATTATTAAAAGATATGAAGAAAAACACAAAGTAAAAATCCAGTCAAAAGACAATATCAGATTTTTCCAGACCAACGAAATAATCCGTTTTAAAGCAAATAATGACAAAACAATAACTTTCCTTACGAATGAAAAAGTAGTTGAGATAAATGAAACCATTGATAATGTCGAACAACAATTAGAATATCAGCCATTCTTGAGAATACATGAAGGCCATATAATTAATGTGCATTTTATATCAAAGATTTTTGATAAAGCTGAAAATAATATTGAACTTAACGATGGTACTTTACTCCCGGTAACGGAAATACGAAAAGAATTCATAATAAAATTTCTTAATAAATACATTTAATAACTTAAAACAAAACATCATGAGAGAATCTTTACAACAAAAAGAAAAAAAGTATTCAAAAAGAATACTTATGGGATTTATCTCCCTTGTGATTCTGGGTATAACAAACGTTTCAGCCCAGGTTTCATTTACACAAACCCTTAACGCCGATTTTTACGAAGGCGCTTACAACGACCTTGTAGTGAGCGGTGATAATGTTTACCTGCCTTTTCAGGCTGACGATGTTAACAACTGGTTAACTACCACTGTTTTGCCCCAAACACTTGAAGGGCATAAAGCAGCAACATGGAACAACCGTTATGTTTATGTTGTCGGTGGTTTTAATGATGTAACCTATTCAAGTTCGGTTTATCGTGCCACATTGCAGACGGGGGGAATAAGTAGTTGGACTACCTTAAATTCTTTACCTGTTGGATTAAGAGATCATGCGGTTGTAATCGGAACAAATACTATTTATGTTTTGGGAGGTAGGGACGACACGAACATTTACAACGAAATCTACTTTGCCACAATAAACACCGATGGCTCCATTGGCAACTGGCAAACATCTGCCACAACATTACCCGCGACGCTTTGGGGGCATACAGCAGTTTATTGTAACGGATATATTTATGTTGCCGGCGGGTCGAATGTTTCAACTATCACTTCGGCACTTAATACGGTTTATTACGCAAAAGTCCTTGCTGACAATACTTTATCTTCTTTCACAGCAACCACAGCTTTGCCACAAACTCGCAACGGGCAAAGTATGGTAATTGATGGTGATGAAATCTATGTTCTTGGCGGATTTGCAAACGGAGGCGCAAAATCCAATACCGTATATCACGCTACATCAGGTAACAATGGAGCATTGGGAGCATGGTCATCAGCAACTGCTTTACCATTGAACATAAGCAACCATTCATCAGTAGTTATGAATGGACTGATCACTGTTTTGGCCGGTGATGACGGAACCACATTAAGCAACAGTGTTTACTATGCAGATATGAATACAACACCATTGGTATGGGATCTGGCAACCAATGTCATGTATGACCGCACTAAAGACGGAGCCGCTTTTGTTACCAACGGATGGATAGGTTATTGCGGTGGAGAAAACCTGTCCGGTACACCTATTCATAACACAAGGTATTCAAATCTTACACTTTCCACCGATTATGAAAGAGATGGATTTTTCATTTCTAATCCTTTTTATGAACTGGGTGCCGAACGGTTAATCACAGAGTTAACCTTTGCGACCTCAAATCCTGCAGTTTCAAATACTGAAATCGCTTACCGTACTGCCTGCGAAGATTTTGATTGGAGCAATTGGACAGCATTATCTTCTACCAGCCCGATAACTGTTGGAATAACCGACAGGTATTTACAATATAAGATAGTTTTTACAGGTGATGGCTCAGTAACCCCAACTTTCCATGATATGAACCTTTGGACACCGGGAACAGAACTTGCCGGAAACCTGAATGGCTGGCCAACATTTGATCTTGCCAGCAGTCCATATTGGGTTACTGCTGATATTTCGTTTACTGGAGGTACACATACATTTGATGCGGGCGTTGAATTAAACTTCCTGCCTCAAACGGGAATGACTGTAAGCACAGCAAATATAATCTGTAACGGAACTGTAACGGATTCTGTTAGGTTCAGAGGCTATACAAGCGAAATTGGTTTGTGGGATGGTATTTATTTTGACCCTAACAGTGATAACGGGGTATCATCGCAATTATACTATACGGTTATTGAAGGCGCCGGTTATGGAAGCTGGAATGCTAACTTATATTGCAACAGCACTAATGAGCCTCTATTGATGCATTGTATTTTAAGAGGGGCAGATGGGCATGGCTTAAATTTGAATGCCTCTCATTTAACAATTGAGGAAACCTTTTTTAGTGGAAATACTGAAAGCGGTGTTTATCATAATAATTCCAACCCTTCATTCCTGAACTGTGAAATGTCAAATAATCAGTTTGCCGGGATTTACCTTACCTCCCCTTCCTCCGAACCAAATTTTTACACAGTTGTATCAGAAAACAATACATATGCAATGTATTATCCTTCACCAAACTTTACTATTCTTCCTCCTAATGGAACCGGCCTCACGTTTTCAGGAAATACTTACAATGGAGTCTGTATTGAATCAGGAACTATAAGCAGCAGTCAAGTATGGAACTCCATTTCGTATGATTATGTCCTGCTTGGAAATGTAACTATTGGTAAAAATTCATCAACCCCCAGACTTACCATTGAGCCGGGAAATACAATAAAAACCGTTTCAGTATCACATATTCGGGTTGGGGATTACTGGGGATATCCTGGCCAGGGCGGTGAATTATATGCTATTGGTACAGCTGATAGTATGATTACCTTTACATCATACGATGGTACAATTGGTGGCTGGGAAGGTATTTATTTTCATAATTACAATGATCATTGGGGTGGTGTTAGTGTAATGGACTATTGTGTTTTGAAAAATGGAAATGAATACAATATGTTATGCGATCAATCAACCCAACCGGCAATCAGTAACTCAATTTTCAGGGACGCCATAACGGATGGTATCAGGTTCAATAATTCTTACGGTTCTGTTACAACTTCAAGTTTTTCCAATTTTGGACGCTACCCGATTTATTTTACAGATTGGAGGGCATCGCCTACCTTATCCGGCAATACATATTCAGCTAAAGGCATTAACCTGATTGCACTTGAGGCAGGTGATTATTCATCTGACAGGACCTTATATAATGATGGTATTGATTATCTGGTGTTAAATAATATCCGTGTTATGGCTAATAGTAGTACTCCACTACTATCCATTGAACCAGGGCTTACCCTGAATTTTGCTTCAGGTACTATCCTCCAGATTGCCGGATATGATGGTTATCCCGGTCAGGGTGGTGAGTTGTATGCAGTTGGTAGTCCGGGAAATGAAATTACATTTAAGCCATATAGTGATATTGCAGGTGATTGGGAAGGAATCTATTTCCATGATTATAGTGATAATTGGAGTGGAACTTCCACCATGGAGTATTGTATAGTTGATAAAGGCAATGAATACAATCTTTATTCAGCAACTACTTCCCAGCCTTCTATCGATAATTGTGTTTTCAGTAATGCACTTCAGTATGGAATAAAGGAATATCAGTCCTCACCCCAAATTCATAATTCTCAGTTTTTAAATAATGGCAGTTATCCTGTTTATTATACTGATTGGTCATGTAATTCGCATTTGTTTGGAAATACCTACACAGGAAACAATCCAAACTTAATTGCTCTAGAAGGTGGTACCTATACCGAGGACCGAACACTATATAATGATGGCATTGAGTACCATGTTCTGAATAATATCAGAATGATGAGAAACAGCGATCCGCGAACCCTTACAATTAAACCAGGTGTAACGTTAAATTTTGAACCCGGTACATATCTACAAATTGCAGGATATGATGGATATCCCGGTCAGGGTGGGATGTTAGTCGCAAATGGAAATCCCGATAGTTTAATCACGTTTAAACCATACAATGACCTTGCAGGAGGCTGGGAAGGAATCTATTTCCATGATCGTAGTGATAGCTGGAGTGCTGTATCATCTATGAAATACTGCTGTGTTGAGAAAGGGAATTCCTACAATATATTGTTTGAATCAACCGGTCAGCCTTCTACATTTGAAAACTGTGAAGTAACAGAAGCTGTTGGCGATGGAATTTATTTCAATAGTGCAACTCCGGCTATAGTAAGTGCATCTATTACCAACAATGGGGGTCATGGAATATATCTTGACGGAACAAGTAATCCCGTAATTGGAAATAGTACTACAACTACTTGTAACCTGTTTGGAAACGGACCTTACGAGGTTTACAATAACACTTCCAATAACATTGATGCACGATACAACTATTGGGGAACAGGCGATTCTGCTATGATCGCATCCCGAATTTATGATTACCATGATAACACCGCCAAAGGGATAGTGATTTTCGAGGACTTTGCACAAATTCCTTCCATGCCTACAGCTACTACCTTACTAAGTGGCAATGTGTGGTATAATGGCACTTTAACTGATATGGAAAATGCATTGATGGAGATCTTTGATTTTGGCGGAAGCCCTGTTGAAAACACTACCACAAATGGCTCTGGCTACTATTCTTTCAGTTCTTTTACCTCAGGAAACTATACTATGGATATTACCCCGGATGATGTTTTCGGAGGGGTAAATTCAACAGATGCCCTCCTGATCCTTAACCATTTTGCGCACATAGATACACTCGAAGGGATGGAGTTAGCTGCTTCGGATGTAAATTACAGCCAGACAGTAAATGGAACGGATGCTTTATTTGTTATGAAACGTTATACCGGAATGATTTCCTCCTTCCCATCTGGCGATTGGTTATACAATACCGAAAATCTTACCATTAACGGCAATCAGGTTGTAAGTGATTTTGCAATGTTATGTTTTGGTGATGTAAACTCATCATACACTCCGGCGAAAAAAGACGGAGGAACCGTTTCGCTGGTTTATGAAGGAACTCAAATTATCCAATCATTCATTGCTTTTGATTTGACTATTTCTATCAAAGATATGATTGAAGCAGGCGCTATTTCACTTGGTCTTATCTATCCTGAAGAGTATATGGAGATTACCGGGGCAGAATTGCTAAATACAAACGGTAATGCCATTTTTACAATTGAAGATGGATTATTCCGAATTGCTTATGCCGATCTTAATGGTGTGAATTATGCTGCCGGAGATGAAATGTTGGTCGTTAACTGTATGGCTAAAGATTTAACTTCCATGCAGGAACCTATTCTTGTTGAACTCTTTGAAGAAAGCGAATTTGCCGATCCGACGGCTCAGGTGATCAATGATGTATCGCTTGTTGCTCCCGAATTAATAACTCTGACGGTTGGAATAAACTATCCTGCTGAAGAAGGAATATGGTTGAGCGAAAACTATCCGAATCCTTTCAGTAATTCAACAACAATACGCTATCAAATTCCTGAATTTGGCAATGTGAATCTAAAAGTATTTGACATTACAGGAGCGATTATCACCGAATTGGTTAACAGCCAGCAGAAAAAAGGTGGGTATGCTGTCGAATTTAATTCTGAGGGACTGGAACCGGGAATTTATTTCTATAAACTTGAATTCAGTAATTCAGAAAATCACAATAGTTTGGTAAATAAAATGAGTGTAACACGTTAATAATTGTAATTATGAAAACGAAATTTAAAATAATCATTTCGGCGCTTTTCATAATTACCTGGCCGCTGTTGCTGCAAAGTCAGACGATAGTAACCACAGCCGGGTCACCATCAGAGTGTCCAGGGGAAATTGTGGTTCCTTTATCAGTGACTAACTGCAACGGAGTCGGAGCCATTTCCCTCGTCTTTCAATACAATACCGGAATCCTGACTTATGTGAACTATGAGAATGTTCATACGGATTTATCTACAGGATTGCTTATTGTAAACCAGACAGGAAATAAGGTGATAATAAGCTGGGCTTCGACCACTGCTGCCAATATTGGTAGCGGAACCCTGATGAACATTCGTTTTTCAGGGGTTACCGGAAGCAGCAGTTTAACGTGGGACACACAAACACCAGGTAATTGTGAATACAGCGATGCAGACGGAAATATTCTTCCCTCTTCTTATACAAATGGAACGGCAACTGTTTACCAGGTGCCGGAAGTCATTGACCATCCTGATGATGTTAATGCACTTGTGGGAGATAATGTCAGCTTTAGTGTAAATGCCATAGCCACAGGTATAAGCAGATTATGGTACAGAAGTACAGACGGAGGTTCAAACTGGTTTTCAACCGGGGTTACTTCTGCTACATTAAATATTTATGATGTTACATTGGTAATGAACGGATACCTATACCGCTGCGAAATCAGCGGAACATGCAGCCCTGTTGCAATTTCTGATGAAGCAGAGCTAACGGTAATTCAGCCGCTTATCACATCTTTTGATGTTCAGGATGTTTGTCCGGGAACTATTACCATTCCAATTCTAACATCTAATTTTACGGATGTAGCTTCATTGTCACTGGCATTCAGTTATAATACCTCAACATTAACTTATTCGGGTTATCAGAATGTAAATTCATTATTGCCCGGAAATTTTGTTTGTAATGAAGTGGGAGGTATGGTATATATGACATGGTCAACTACTTCACCTGTAACTTTTGGAACTGATACAACGCTTGTTGAAATTCTATTTACAGGAACAGCCGGAAGCAGCAACCTTTTATGGGACGAAGCAACACCGGGAAATTGTGAATATACTTATTTGAATGCAGAAGAAATTGTTTCTGTTTTCCAGAACAATTCGTTTACCATTTACCAGGTGCCGCAAATCAATGTTCAACCTGTTGATAAGCTAATTCCGGAAAATACAGGAACCAGCTTTAGTGTATCAGCCATAGCTTCGGGAATTAATTATCAGTGGCAGATCAGCACCGATGAAGGAGCTATATGGACTGACCTTTCTAATGGAGGTTATTACAGTGGTGTTACGAATGCAACCTTAAATATTTCCAATGCTCAACTTTCGATGAGCGGTTTTTGGTATCGTTGTATTGTAAGCGGATATTGTACACCTGATGCTGTATCTGATTATGCCGAAATAATTGTACTTCCAAGGATAACAGCAATAGCAGGAAATGTTTCAGATTGTCCGGGGACCATTACAGTACCCATTGATGTAACTCACTTTATTGGTGTTGCTTCATTTTCTTTGGCGCTTAAATATAATGAAGCTGTACTTACTTTTGACAATTATCAAACATTAAACAGTGCACTTTCAGGGGGTAATTTTGTTATTAATGATGCAGGAGGAACGGTTTACTTTACATGGACTTCCATTACTCCTGTAACCATTGGCGATGATCTTCTTCTTGAGCTTGTCTTTACAGGTGTTACAGGAAGCACCATCCTCGACTGGGACAATGAGGCGGATGGGAACTGTGAATTCAGCGACCTCAATGGTAATATTATTTTCGATAATTATATTAACGGGAATGTTACTGTTTACCAACCACCGTTAATAACCGGTGACCCATCAAACCAAACAGCGCCTGAAGGAACCAGCACAAGTTTTTCGGTTTCTGCAACAGGAACAGGATTAGGTTATTTATGGCAGGAAAGCGATGATAACGGAAACAATTGGGTAAACCTGGCAAATATTGCTCCTTATTCAGGGGCAAACACAGCAACACTGCAAATCAATCCTGTTGACCAAACAATGGATGATTATCAATACAGGTGCAGGGTTTCGGGCACATGTCCGCCGATGGTTTATTCCGGTTCAGCAATATTAAATGTGATTCCCGCGATTATCAATACTTCAGCAGGAGATATTTCAAATTCCTGCACAGGCAACATTACTATACCTATAGGCGTGAGTAACTGTAATAATGTCGGGGCCATTTCGCTTACGTTAAATTATGATCCCGGGGTTTTAACTTTCGAAGGTTATGAATCTCCTCATGTTGAGTTATCTGCCGGAATGCTGATAGTTCATTCAACAGGGACACAGGTGAAATTGAGTTGGGCCTCAACTAATCCTGCCGATATAGGATCCGGCACATTGATCAACTTTAAATTTAATACCGATGCCGGCATTTCCACCACTGTAACATGGGATACACAAACTCCCGGAAACTGTGAATACAGCGACCCTTATGGAAATATATTCGCCATGTCGTTTGATAATGGGGATATTACCGTATCTGCAAGTGCGCTGGTAGTGGATGCAGGAAACGATGTGGTTATTAGTGCCGGGGGATCAACTCAATTGAATGGCTCCGCAACAGGTGGAACAACTCCATATAATATTGCGTGGACACCAACCGATTGGCTGACTAATCCGAATATTTTCAATCCGGTTGCAGATCCGCCAAATACAACTACTTATACCTTAACTGTGATTGATAACCTCGGCTGTACAGGCTCGGATGGAATGACCGTTACGGTAACAACAGCAGGGATTGATGTTAACCTGAAGGTTTTCCTGGAAGGCCCGTTTGGCACTACGGAAATGAATACATTACTTAACAACAATAACCATTTACCCGTTGATCAGCCTTATGTTGGCCCGCCCTGGAATTATTTAGGTGGGGAATATGTAACATCAATCCCCAATTCAGATATAGTTGACTGGGTTTTGGTTGAATTGCGCCAAACAAGCGGAGGGGCATCAACAGCAACAAACGGAAAAAAAATTGCAAGGCAAGCAGGATTTATCCTGAAAAACGGGGATATTGTTACAACTGATGGCTCAGGACTGTTGCATTTTGATGTAACTATAACTCAAAACCTGTATGCTATTGTCTGGCACAGAAACCATCTCGGTATTATGTCTTCCGGACCTTTAACAAATGTTGGAGCTACTTATTCCTGGGACTTCACCACAGGTTCCGGACAAGCATATGTAACAGATGCACAGAAAAACCTCGGAGGAATTTACGGGATGTATGCCGGAGATGGTGATGCCAATGGGACGATTGAGGTTGCTGACAAAAACAATGTCTGGAGCTTGCAGGTTGGAAAGAATGGTTATTGGCCGGGTGATTTTGATATGAATAGCCAGGTTATGAATCAGGATAAAAATGATATGTGGCTGCCTAATAATGGTAAAGGGAGCCAGGTACCGGAGTAGGAAATATCACGTAGAGAGGCACGGCCGTGCCTCTCTACGTGATATTTCCACGGGCAGGAATAATTCGTCTGACCACTGCCTGTGTATATGCCATGTGCGCATTGGTCTGACGAATAATAAAGGAAAAAACACAGGTTCCTAATTAATTGTAAGTTCTTTAAAATTTAAAATATATTTAAGAAAGGAGGCAATCAGTTTAATAATCATTGCAAATAATTGTTTAACCTGAATTTGCAATTAAGGAAAGAACCTTTACATCTTCGCAAATATATCCAAATTATGAGCCCCACGTAGCCAGTGGGGTTCGGTCTTTATGCCTCTTTAT
>Ga0255376_1006_pt2 | contig 13815 bp, 12 predicted proteins | sample ANMaggSeSYBR01C3_FD_182095 | JGI IMG/M metagenome (GOLD analysis project Ga0255376, IMG submission 182095) | Sediment cell enrichment communities from methane seep in Santa Monica Basin, California, United Staets - ANME aggregate JGI... | ecosystem: Environmental > Aquatic > Marine > Cold seeps >...
TAAATATATCATATTTAGTAATTGTGTCAATTCTCTATTGTTAATGCGTAGTCTTAACCTTGATCGGATTGCTGGTTTTTGATTGACAAAACCTGCCGATTATATTACCAAGAATACCTGAATTCGCCACCCTAGCTCAGTTGGTAGAGCAGCTCACTCGTAATGAGCAGGTCGTCGGTTCGACTCCGATGGGTGGCTTTTTTTCATTCCAATGAAGATAAGTACTTGACAAAAAAAAGCTTTATACTACTTTACAACAGTTAGACAGAAGGATCATATAGTTTCTCCATTAAACTGAGGTTTCTTACCGACCTACTGCTACAGTTGAAGACCGAAGGTTCATCACTAATCCAAACACGGAGGAGTTATGACTACGTGTAGCAACATTTCCAGCAGGATCAGGTATTGCTGTGGGCTTCCCCTGGCAATAGCCGCACTTTTCTTGGTACTTTTACCCGCCACTATCTTTGGACAACTTCCAGGTGACGTGAAAGTAACGATCGAAGATCAAATGAGCGTCGAGTTGGGCAGCGTAATCGAGGTGCCGATCACCTTAGAGAACAGCAGCGCTGATATCTCGCTCGGCGGATTTGAATTGCTGATCGAGTATGATGAAACATTACTTTCATTTTTAAGTGCAACGGAAGGATCACTATTGACCGATTGCGGTTGGGAGTATTTCACCTATCGCTTGGATTCCAACTTAATAAAATTAGTCAGTATTGCGGAAACCAATAATGGTCCTCACCATCCCGACTGCTTTCTCGAACAGGATACCGGTTCTATTGCGATAATCAGTTTTCTTGTTACCAGCAACCCTGATATGGATTGTATGGATGGACCTATCCAGTTCTACTGGACAGACTGCGGTGACAATGCCTTTTGTACATCAGGCGGCGATACGCTCTTCCTGTCACATTATGTGTACGATTGGCATTGGCATGAGCCAATTCATGAAGATGACGAGTTCCCGACCTACAAAGGCGCACCTGATATTTGCCTTGGTGATAGCGCTACGGGAACCCCGCCCCAACGGCTTGTTGATTTTACCAGCGGGCGGGTTGATATCATTTGCTCCGACAGTCTCGACAATCGTGGAGACCTCAATCTTAATTGCATCGCCTATGAAATCGCCGACTGGGTTGTCTATGCTAATTACTTCCTCTACGGCTTAAATGCCTTTACAGTCAACGTCGAAGAGCAAATTGCTGCTTCCGACGTAAATAACGATGGCGTGGTGCTTACTGTGCGAGACCTCGTCTATCTTTATCGTGTAATCATCGGTGATGCCTACCCATATCCGTCTAAGTCTGGTCCTCTGGCCGATACAGCGGTATTCATCCAGGATGTGGAAACACATACTGTAACCCTGCAATATCCCGACAGCCTGGCGGCTGCTTCTCTGATCTTTCTTGGTGAAATTGTTCCTGAGTCATATGTCGGCGAAATGTCTCTCGCTTATGCAATCGATAGTGGGTTAACTCGTATACTGATATATTCTACGACTTTTGAGAAAACCAGCTTCGGCGCCGGTCTGCTCTTTACATATACCGGTGAGGGAACATTGGAGACGGTGGATGTTGCCGATTACACCGATGCCCTGATTCCGACAATGATTACACAGACCGGGGAAACCGGTATCTGTGGCGACATGGATGGTTCCGGTATAGTTGATGTTTCAGATGTGATCCATCTACTGCTGTATATCTTTGGCTTGGAAGATGAGCTTCATGATGGGCGAGGTGGTGACGTCAACTGTGATGGTTTTGCCACTATCACTGATTGTGTCTATCTGTTGATTTACATATTCTTCAACGGCCCTGAGCCATGCGCTGAGTGCCCATAAGAAAAATCCAGTTTTTATTCAGACCGGGAACCAGAAATCTCTGATTCCCGGTTTTCTTTATCCATCCACATAACAAAAGTACCCCGGTTTCGTTTTTAACACCTAAAAAACTGAAGAAAAACATACTTTAATCTTGACTTTTCGGTCAATTACTATATATTATAGTAAGGTTCCTAAGCGCGGTCAAGTAAAGCACAATAACCTAATTCTGTATTCCCTCTCTCTTTTTGAAGTACAGAACAAGGTAGTAGTACGTTTGGTTTAAGTGTTATCGAGAGATCTTTTATGTCCTAACCCTCAGGAGGAATCCATGAACAAAAAACTTATAGTCACCGCCATTCTTGTAGGAGGAGTAGTTTTTTTTATGAATTGGGCGCTTGGCGCAGTACCGGCTTTAGTAAATTACCAGGGACAGTTAACTGATGCTAATGGTGAGCCGGTTGCTGACAGCAATTACTTAATGACATTTTCAATCTACGCTGATTCCACAGGTGGTACATCAATCTGGAGCAGCGGTCAACAGAATGTATCAGTCGCTGATGGTTTATTCACCTATGATCTCGGTTCACATACCGATTTACCGGATGTCCTGTTCAAAGCAAGCGCAGAACGTTACCTGGGTGTCAAAATCGGTGATAATGAAGAAATGGTTCCCCGGACAAGATTTACTTCAGTCGCTTATGCATATAAAGCACTGGATGCGGATACTGCTGATTTAGCTAAGAGTCTTATAGTTCCCCTCGAATTGTCATACAGTGGTGTTGAAGCGACTGCGAAAGCGACAAATGCAGATAATGGTTCAGGTCTGTATGGCGAAAGCTACAGCGGGTCAGGAGTCTATGGCAAACAAACTTTCAACGATAGTTATGGTTACCTGGGGGGGGCCTACGGAGTCTACGGGCTTTCAAATGTTAGCGGGAACTTCGGTTTCATCGGCGCCAAAACCTATACCACTAAAGATACCGATGATCACTTAGATGGAGCTCTTGGATATGGTGTCTACGGCAAACATGGAGGTAGCGGCAATTATGGTATCCTCGGCGCTAATGCCTGGGGCGTGGCTGGCTCTGGAAACCAATATGGTGTCTACGGTATTACCAGTACCGGTATTGGTGTAGGCGGTTATACCATTGACGGATACGGTATATACGGTCATGCCAATTCTTTTGGCTATGCCGGGTTTTTCGCAGGAAAAGTGGATATCACCGGTCACCTGAGCAAATCTTCCGGTTCCTTCAAAATCGATCATCCTTTAGACCCGGAAAACAAGTATCTCTCTCACAGCTTTGTCGAGTCACCGGACATGATGAATATCTATAACGGCAATGTGATTGTTGATGCGAATGGTGAAGCGGTAGTCATACTGCCTGATTATTTTGCAGCTCTCAACATGGAGTTTCGGTATCAGCTTACAGCAATCGGTGTTTCCGGCCCAAACCTCTACATCGCTGAGAAGATTGCTAACAACCAGTTCATGATTGCCGGTGGTGAGCCGGGAATGGAAGTCTCCTGGCAGGTAACCGGCATTCGCCATGACCCTTATGCTGAGATGTACCGAGTACCTGTGGAAGAAGACAAACCTGCTGACGAAATCGGGACATATCGACACCCGGAAGTGTATGGCAAGTCTGGGACTATGGGTATAGGTGACATAAAAGGAGATTAAATATCTATATTCAACCAGGTTCCTCGGAAAAACCGTGTGACCTGATAATTGAATATCCAGCGAATAAAGTGAAGTATGGTGTCTGACCACAAGGTCACTTCTGGTCGACATCAACTACCTGGAGAAACACTATGAAAAAAATTCTGCTTTTTATACTGTTGCTGTCGCCACTTCTCTTATGGACTGCTTCGCCTGTAGAAGCAGCGGATGAACAAATCAACTGGCAGGTTCTTCCGGGAGCAGCTTCTTACGGTACTTCTAACGCCTTTCGAGTATCTGGTACGATAGGGCAAACAGCAGTAGGTCGGATATACTCAGATTCAAACGTAGTTAATCAGGGTTTCAGGCTAAGCGCAGTGGAAACATATCTCTGTGGTGATGCTGACCACAGTGGATTCGTTGAGCTTACTGATGCTGCTTATCTCATTAATTACGTATTCACAAACGGACCTGAGCCTGTTCCCTATCTTTCTGGTGATGTAGATTGCAATGACATAGTTGACATATCAGACGTGATTTATATGGTTGACTATATCTTTCATGCTGGACCAGAACCATGCGCTGATTGTCCATAACCATTAATCTGATGTCCGCTTATTGGACATCAATTTCTCGTTCTGCCAGGTCTTGCGGTAAAGCCTGCGGTGATGCCTGCGGTGATACCGTCAGCGGAGCCGTGTGACCTGGCAGCCAAATCAACCCTCAACCCTTAAACCCAATCTCTCTCGTTCTGCCAGGTCTTGCGGCGAAGCCTGCGGTGATACCTGCGGTGATACCGCCAGCGGAGCCGTGTGACCTGGCAGCCAAATCAACCCTCAACCCTTAAACCCAATCTCTCTCGTTCTGCCAGGTCTTGCTTGGTGCCCCACTCAGAGCGCCACAGGCGCGTCGGGTGGGTTTATGAAGTCCACTGTACGTTCCGGGACATAGCTGGTATTATCACTATCTCAGTCAGAACTGTGGGTCGAAACACTTGTGGTTCCGACGATTTAAGGGTAGACAAGACATCTGCCGCCCACAAATTTACGTAGCGGCACGGCGTGCCGTGCCTTCTTGTATTTCGCCTTCATCTTCGTAGCGGCGACTCGGTGAGTCGCCCAGACTTCATGTTCTTGCAGGTCCTGGTGTCCGGTTTTTAACCGGACAGTGTGACCTGCAAGCTTTCTAAAACCAATCTCTATAAATGTCAATTTCTCCCTTTTCTCCTGTCAAGTAATCTCCAGCACTCGACCAAGTCCATTCCATAGGCTCATCTACTAATCCCGCTCTAACTGGATTTGCATGTATATACTTCAATTTTGTTCTTAGAACTGTCGCAGAATAAATTACTACTCGATCATATCGCGGCATCCAAATACTTCCTTCAGTCAGCTTAATATCTTCGACGCCTTTTTGTGCAACATACTTCTTGAAATCGCGCATGAAATCACCCAGTCTTTTGCCATCAATCACCAGTAACAGATGAATATGGTTTGGCATAAACACATAGCCGACAAGTTGTGCTCTGTACTTTGTAAGGTAGAAAACAAGTGAGTCTGCTATCCTTTGATAGAAGCCTTCAATATTCCCAAAATGTTGCCACTCTTTGAATGTTGTTGTAACGAAAAAACATTGACCATATTTCTGAGCTGGAAATTGTAACCCCATGATGATAATATGCCTGCAGGTCACAATTCTGTCAAGCCACTCTATGGCTTGCCACAATCAGGACCTGCAGGAACGAGAATCGTTCTGCCGGGTCTTGCTTGGTGCCCCACTCAGAGCGCCACAGACGCGTCGGGTGGGTTTATGCCCGACTCCCAGTGGGAACCTGACAATTGGAAATTGTCGGAACTACAGGAGTTCCGACCTACGGTTCTGATTTCCCACCTGCACGGGAACGACAATCGTAGCGGCACGGCGTGCCGTGCCCTCTTATACTGTTGATTGCCGGTAATGATCTTTCGTAGCGGCGACTCGGTGAGTCGCCCAGACTTGGAGGTTATATCCTCTTACTGTGTTTCTAGTTCTGCCAGGTCTTGCGGCGAAGCCTGCGGCAGAGCCGTGTGACCTGGCAGCCAAAACAACTCTCAAACCCAATGTGGAGATTTTCTGCTATTAAAGTAATTCCCACCACAGATTTTTACAAACAAAAACCCCGCTGTTACCAGCGGGGTTCTATATATCAAGAAATAGTGTGCGAATCGAGATTTGTTGTCTCCTGGCAAACGCCAGGATAAGATACGTCGACTAAAGGTTTATAAAGCGACAGATAGTTGACATTCGTGGATTCCCGCATTCACGGGAATTACAAAGCCAGGTATGTTGCCGCTGTACACCCATTACTCCTTAGAAAGGAGGTGATCCAGCCGCAGCTTCCGCTACGGCTACCTTGTTACGACTTAGCCCCAGTCATCGGCTTTACCTTAGACGTCACCCTCCTTGCGGTTAGGCAAACGGCTTCGGGTATCTCCAACTCCCATGGCTTGACGGGCGGTGTGTACAAGGCCCGGGAACGTATTCACCGCAGCGTGCTGATCTGCGATTACTAGCGATTCCGCCTTCATGGAGTCGAGTTGCAGACTCCAATCTGAACTGAGACCGGTTTTAGGGATTAGCTCCACCTCGCGGTCTTGCAACCCTCTGTACCGGCCATTGTAGTACGTGTGTAGCCCTGGATGTAAGGGCCATGAGGACTTGACGTCATCCCCACCTTCCTCCAGCTTGTCGCTGGCAGTCTCCTTAGAGTTCCTTGATAAATCAACTGGCAACTAAGGATAAGGGTTGCGCTCGTTGCGGGACTTAACCCAACACCTCACGGCACGAGCTGACGACAGCCATGCAGCACCTGTGCAACGACCTCCGAAGAGGGGGCTACATCTCTGTAGCTTTCCGAAGCATGTCAAACCCAGGTAAGGTTCTTCGCGTTGCGTCGAATTGAACCACATACTCCACCGCTTGTGCGGGCCCCCGTCAATTCCTTTGAGTTTCAACCTTGCGGTCGTACTCCCCAGGCGGGGTACTTAATGCGTTAGCTGCGGCACAGAAGGGGTCGATACCTCCTGCACCTAGTACCCATCGTTTACTGCCAGGACTACCAGGGTATCTAATCCTGTTTGCTCCCCTGGCCTTCGCACATGAGCGTCAGTATCGGGCCAGATGGCCGCCTTCGCCACCGGTGTTCTTCCTGATATCTACGCATTTCACCGCTACACCAGGAATTCCGCCATCCTCTCCCGTACTCAAGAAAGGCAGTTTCAAATGCAGACCCGCGGTTAAGCCCCGGGATTTCACATCTGACTTGCCTTCCCGCCTGCGTGCCCTTTACGCCCAGTAAATCCGAACAACGCTCGTTCCCCCCGTGTTACCGCGGCTGCTGGCACGGAGTTAGCCGGAACTTCCTCTGCAGGTACCGTCAGGCACAGAGCATTTCCTCTCTATGCGGTTCTTCCCTACTGACAGGACTTTACGCACCAAGATGCTTCATCGTCCACGCGGCGTTGCTGCGTCAGGCTTTCGCCCATTGCGCAATATTCCCTACTGCTGCCTCCCGTAGGAGTCTGGGCCGTATCTCAGTCCCAGTGTGGCCGATCACCCTCTCAGGTCGGCTATCCATCGTCGCCATGGTAGGCTTTTACCCTGCCATCAAGCTAATGGACCGCGAGACAATCCCAATGCGGTAGCATAGACTCAACTACCTTTAATCACAAGAAGATGTCTTCTCGTGACCACATCCGGTATTAGGCCCGCTTTCGCAGGATTATCCCAGACATCAGGGCATGTTCCTCACGTGTTACTCACCCGTTCGCCACTTTACTCGTCCAACCGAAATCAAACTTTCTCGTAAGACTTGCATGTATGAGGCACGCCGCCAGCGTTCGTTCTGAGCCAGGATCAAACTCTCCGCAGAAAATTTAATCTCTATTTTATATTTCAGAAACCCAGCAACATATCCCTAAAAAGGAATATGCTGTTGTCCGAATCTCTATGTTGTTTTTGACCTTGTAAGTTGAAATCAATCTACAAGACCCGTATCACAAGCTCTCAATTCTGGCACACTATTTTCTTGTCGAAGATCATCTTACTCGTTACTACGAGCGAAAAAAGAACCACCAAAAACGGTGGATTCAAATCTCTTTCAATGAACTACTCTCTTCTGAGAGGCTTGCTAATATACTCACTCGACTTTGCATGTCAAGGGAAAAAACAAGCATTTTTTATTAAAAATGACCGTATTTACCCCATCCCCTCTATAATTCCCCTTTTTTATTGTCGACAGGTAAATTATAAGCTGAAGTATTACCACTATCAAATACCAGATAGTACGGCAGATCTTTCCGAAATCTGCCAGGATTTGGCAGGAGTCAGGCATTATATCCTTAATGCTTTGGTTTCAGTGGTTAATGTAAGTAATTGCAAGACAAAATGGCGCCCCGCAGAATTGAACTGCGGACACACGGATTTTCAGTCCGTTGCTCTACCAACTGAGCTAGGGCGCCATCTAAAGACCAATTATTTAATGCTTTTGTCGGAAGATGTCAACTTTTTTTACACATCAATTTTACACCGGTAGATCAGCTCAATATTTTATCTACATAAACAAAGTTCAATCGCCTGTCGACCTGCCTTCAAAAGCATCAAGTTTTTGGTGCAAGCTCTCGATTGACTGATTCAATAAAACTATCTGCTCGGCAAATTCAGTAAGACGTGTGGAAGAAGTCTGCTCAAAAGCGAGAAACCGCTGCTCCAGTAATTCCAACCTCTGGCTAATTTGACTCTCGGTGTATTCCGGGCTGGTGGTTTTGCTTTCCAGATTATCAATCAGCCGATCGAGTTTCTCGTGTATCTCTGATAATTGTTCCTCCACACGAGGGAGGGAATCGTCAATCAGGGTGCCGATAGAATCAACACCGTCGATGATATCCTCCAGCGGCTTCATGACCTCTTCATCGTCATCTTGTCTAAACAAACTCATCCCTCTACCTCTCGTAGTTCCTTGAGGCCCCACTTAAACAACTTTACCGCCTGGGAAAAACGCGCGCTATTGCTATTAGCTCCCAACACAACGGCGGTCATGTCGTTTCCCCGCCAATCTGAAACCCGCGCAATAAAACACCACCCTGCCTCGACAATATAACCGGTTTTCCCCCCTTCGACAAACCAGCGGCTTTTCAATAGTCGGTTAGTGTTTACCATCCGCAGGGTTCGCTTTCGTTTCAGCGATTTAAACCTGTAGATGGAAGTACGCATAACCTTCCGAATCAACTCATTCTCGGAGACAATATTCAACAGGTGAGCACAATCGGCGGCGCTGGCAACATTATTCTCTGAAAGACCGGTAACTTCCTCCACTTTCATGGTCAGAAGACCCAGCTTGTCCGCTTTCCTGTTCATTAGAACGACAAAGCTGTCAATGGATATCCCTGTAGATCGCACCAGGGCACGTGTGGCACGATTATCGGAAGCAATCAGACTGGCGTAGAAAAGGTCTTTCACCCGATAGACATCCCCTGCCCTGAGATTGGAACGGGAAGAATTACGAACATCAGACGGAATCATCTCGATCTCTTTTTCCCAGTCGACATCAAACTCGAGAAACAACAAGATGGTTAATAGCTTGGTGATGCTGGCGATTGGCCTGATTTTATATTCCTGCTTGCCATAGAGATACTGCCCCGTGCTGTTGTCCATTAATAATGCGGAATGGCAGTATACTCGTGGTGCTCTGCTTTTCAACACAAGTTCAGGTGGTGGCGGCGGACCGACAAACCAGGTGGCGGTGGATAGTAATGCCGGAGAAACCAGGATGACAGTGAGGATAATCAAAACGATGAAGGCTATTAAGATGGTCTTCCTAAGCAGGTGATTCATCGATCATCTCCGGAAGGGTTGTTAGGCGCCAGGAAGGAATTATGTACCCACCATAAATGGTAGACCACCTGTCTGTTATAAAGAAACTGTCTCAAAACTCTAAAATCGTCGTTGCGAGGAGCGACTTCCGCGACGAAGCAATCTCTAACCCAATGGTCATCAACAAGCTGAGATTGCTTCGCTTCGCTCGCAACGACTGCTCCGTAGGTCAAGCCCTCTTGGGGCTTGACGACTAATGTATACCCACCATAAATGGTAGACCACATGTGACAATTGTTGCCATGATAAACTATTATGTTACGAAACAAATCCATATCCGTTTTCTCAATCACTTCTTTTTCCGCTGCAATTGCTGGAATCGCACCGCACCGCATTTTGGACATATCCATTTACGTTGTTTATGAAATGAACGTTTCTCTTCTTTCATTCTAACCTTACATTTTCGGCATATCATAGAATTGACAGAAAATCGCCAAGTAAAAATTCCATTCGTCCAATCAGAAGCGTCAACCGCGAAGTGACCGTATAGCCAAATGTAGCGCCGAAAAAGATCATCAGAAAGTATACACCCGTCCGGCTGATGCTTCCTATTAATTTTGTATCGGGACGAGTATAAAAGAAATAAACCATCGCTGAAATCACACCAATCAAGGATATAATCATACTACAGATAAATATAAAGCTCAACTCTTCACCTCTGCCAACCATAGCGAATGGTTCCACCGAAGCCGCCAATTGCCGCAGGATTCGCGCTTCAAACATCGCCGGAATACTCAGGCCAGCGCCGGAACCAATCATCAGGGCAAGAGCGGGTTTGCTGAATTTAGCCAGCGATCTTTTCATCCGGGCAAGCATAGTCAATCCTAAAAGAAGTGGGATGATACCCCAGAGGTCAACCTCTAAGAAAAGCGGTCTGAGAAGTTTCGGAACTAAGACGGAATTATATAACATCACTAAGGTAAAGCCCACCGAGAGACCGATCAGGATATGCTCTGCCATTCGATAGAAAGGATTATCACGATAAAGAAATGAGAAGATAGCTAATGTACAAACCACCGCCACGAGCGTACTCATTTCCATTTTCTTCTCCGGTTGAAATACTCCACTACGTTACCAGCGATTATTACCAGGATTACCACACTTTGCGAAACCGATTGTGCAAACATCCCTCGCCTGCCGCCACCTTTACAATCAAGCAACGATTCATATTCCGCAGCGCCCTTAAGACCGGCAGTCAGCCCCTTGATCTGACCGGAAGAAAGGTATGGGTAAAATGCCGTCGCCATCGAGGCGGTCAGAGCCACTTCCAGGTTTACATCATAACGGGCGACAGCATACTCCGTCCAATAGGTAGGCATGCTGCCATCAGCTATGGAAACAACCAGGTCAACTTGATTATAGTTTTTCAGATCACGGAAAATCGGCATCACTGCTGTAGCGTTGCCAAAATAGTCAGCGGGGTATTCATCGACAATCGACTCACCCATTGCCAGGATTGCGGCAACATACTGCGGCCGGAAGCCTAAGTAAACGTAATCCACGCCATATTGTAATTGATGCTTCTTTGCGACCTGTGCCAGCATTTGCTCACCAAGTGCGGTTCCTTCAGCGAAAAGCGACACCCCGACTACACGCAGTTCTTTTCGGCAAGCATGCTCCAGAATCGCTTCCGCCAACGGTCTGACCTCCGCTATCGATGAAGCCTCGAAATCGAAGGAAACCATTAGTATGCTGTGAGATTGAAGCATTTCAATATTGTCAAACATCTGTCGGGTCTCATCTGTGACTCTACCGGTAAGATCGATGTTGAAAATCAGCGGCAATGCTACAGCAAGGAGAATAACCAGGAATATTAACCGCCTGATATTAGTAGCATTCATTCTCACGTTGTCTTTCTATAAATAGCTGCGTTCAATTCCCAGGATTACCCTTAATGCCGTAGCCACGGAGCCAAGACCGATACCGACAAGAATTCCCCGCTTGGCTGCCACTGACGGATTATTGAGCACCCAGCCAGCCAGTGAAGGCAGGTGCTCGCTAATCATTTCCCCGAAGATACTGCGGCCCAATAATACAATCAAAGCGGCAATCGCCAGCACCGCCGCCGGCTTGGAGCGAACCCGGAAACCACGATAAGCGGCAGAGGCGACAAAAAACGCCAACAATGAAAATGTTGTCGCCTGCATCGGCGCCTGGATATTGTTAAACGCCCACTGGTATGGGCTGTTAGTACCAGTTCCAAAAATAATCGAGCTAATCACCATAAACAGAATCGCAGTCACCGTCGCTAACGAGAAAATACTATGGCGATCAAAACGTACCAGCTTGCGCAGATGAACACGCAGCAGTGTCAATCCTCCTACAATCATAGTGATAGCAAAGATGATCTGGTAATAGTCGAGAAGAGTTTTATATAAATTATTTACTACAACGGCATCAATAAAGTACTGAACTAACATAAAGATACCGGTGACGAAAGCGATTATTATTGCCACTCTGTTGATGGTCACAGTATCTCCTCGTGGATATCCAGACCAAATAGCGCCAACAGGCAGGCAGATAATATCACAACAAGAAGTAATAAACGAATAATATCCTGGGCATACATTGATGCCTTTACCTTATTGTCTTCAGTAAGGTATGCCGATGCGGAATAAAGCTCTTCACCGATTAAAGTATAGTCGCAGGCGATAATAAAAAACGATAGTTGGATAGTGGAGTCAGTGCCTGATATTTGCAGCGCTCCGGAAATGTTGCCTGTCTCCGCAAGAATCAACGCTTCTCCCTCAAAAGTACCCATAAGAAACATCGCGCCGGGATTGGTACGTGATACGATACCATCAACAGCAGCGGCATAACCAAACTGCGATGGTGAAACAAAGGTAATATCCTCATCGCGGTAATCATCGATACGACCAGCCTGGTTATATGCGGATCGTATAATCTCTCTGGCGGTTTCAGCAATCACCGGATCATGAGTGGGAAAAATAATGCGGCAACCATAAGATGCAGCCTTTGCAGCGACAAACCGTAACAGGTTTAACGCAGCAATTGTAGTTGGCCTTTGGATATCACCACCCCAACCGGTAGTGAATAGTATCGGCTTGCCCTGCTCAGTGGCTCTGCCCACTGCTTCCTCCACCGCTTTGATGCCTGGTATTTCCCGTAAGTTAAGAGCTGTTTTTCGGGCTTTAAAACTATAGTAAACAATTATTACTATACTCAGAGTAACCCAAAAGATCAGCGCAGCCTGAGACATATTGATAATTCCAGCGGCAAACAGATATTTTATCATAGTTTCCACACAACCAAAAGCATTTCCAAGTTGACAATAACACCAGATTCAGTCAACTAAAACTTGTTCTCAGTTCTATGCTCATCACTCGTTTTTTGTTGACTTAACTGTTTCAACAAGTTTAATGGGAATCAATGAAATTGATCCGATTAATAGCAGTGCTGTTACTCATACTGCCACTATCTTGTGGCAAAAAGGACAGAGGCGAGATCACAATCAAATGGTGGCAGTTCTGGACAAGTCCGGAGGTCAAACCGACAGTTGAGAAACTTATCCAGGACTTTGAACAGTCAAATTCCGGCTGGACTGTCGAGCTGGGTGATCTGACATGGTCGGATGGCCATGAAAAAATCGTGATTTCACTTGCTGCGGGCAAAGGTCCTGATCTGATTGAGCTTGGCTCCGACTGGGTGTGTGAGTTTGCCTCAACCGGCAAGCTGTATGATCTCACTGATGATCTCGGCGACCTGTTAACCGAACTTTCTCTATGGGAGCCGGTAATCTACAAAGATAAATACTATGGCGTTCCCTGGCTTCTGGGAACAAGGGTGTTGTTTTGCAATCGCACACTTTTGAACCAGGCTGGTTATCCACCTGACTGGCTTCCACGAGATTGGGCTGCTCTCATGCAGGCTTCGTATCGGATTAATACGCTTGGTGATGATACCTACGGTTTTGGTTCCAACTCAGCGGAACGTCACCGACTCTATAAAAAATACCTTCCCTTCTTCTGGTCAGCCGGTGGTACAATCTTTGATGAATACAAGACTGAGATTCGATTTGCTTGTGATGCCGGCGAGAGAAGCCTTGAATATTATGTCAAATTATCCGAGACCGGTATAATCGAAACTCAGAGCCGACTTGATGATTACTTCGCCCAAGGGCAGATAGGTTTCCTGATCTCCGGTGACTGGCTTATTCAGAAACTTGTAGAACAGGATAACGACTTTGAATTTTTCGTCTCCAACCTGCCGGGACTCTCACATGACCAGATGGGGATATCTTTCGCCGGCGGTGAGTATCTTGTAATCAACGCTGCATCCGAGAATAAGGAGGCAGCGCTTGAGCTTATCCGTCACTTAGTATCGAAAGAGAATAACCAGTTGTTCTGTGATGCCGTTGGAAGTTTCACGCCTGCCAACATTCACGCAACCAGCG
>Ga0255376_1020_pt1 | contig 13807 bp, 15 predicted proteins | sample ANMaggSeSYBR01C3_FD_182095 | JGI IMG/M metagenome (GOLD analysis project Ga0255376, IMG submission 182095) | Sediment cell enrichment communities from methane seep in Santa Monica Basin, California, United Staets - ANME aggregate JGI... | ecosystem: Environmental > Aquatic > Marine > Cold seeps >...
TTACCCTTAGCGGTCATCCATAAAAACCCGCCATAAATCATTAATACAAGAAAAATTACCCCAAGAAGCCCAAGAATTGATTTTATCACTATCGCGACAATTGTTTCCATGTCCGTTGTTTTATACTGCGCTTCAGTAGCCGCGTTGGTTAAATTTTTTCCAAAAGCATCGCCCAAACCAGTCGCTTCTACTGTACCGCCGACAACAAATATAAAACCAACAAAAAATAATACTAGAATAATTCGTTTAAATTTCATGCGCGTATTATAACAAATATATAAATAATTACAATTATGTTTCAGGCTCAGAACAACCTTCTTCTGTCATTACTTCTCCCGGCGCACAGCCTGCATCGCTTGTTTCCGTAAATACAGTTCCGACAAAAATGGTTATCGCATAAGCCGCTAAAACGATAATTAACCCGATAATAGCAGTCTGAAGTATGCCCTGTGCCTTTGTTACTTCCTGTTCGTTCCCGCGCGCCATCATCCAGGTAAACCCGCCGTAAATTGTCAGTACTAAAAATATAACACCTAATAAAGAAAGAAGCGCCTTTACCATTCGACCGATAATTTGCGATAATGACGCGCTCTGAAACCATGATGCCGTTTCGCCGGTCTTGACTACATGGCCACTCTCTTGGCCGGTTGAATTAAGCCCGCTATTAAACTGATCTTTTGCACTAGTAGCCTGTAGCTCGTTAACCGGAATCATCATTTGCAAACAAACCGTTAATAAAACCGCTATTATAATTTTACTGACTATATTTATCTTCATTTGTCTTTCCGTCTTTTTTAAATGGAACTGTCGCCGAACGCCATTTCTTGTAGAAAATTTTAAATTTTGGAAAAAATTTTTGGAAAAATTTGCCGAAATCTGGAATTTTATGCTAGGATGGCGTTCGGCTACAATCCCTAAATAAGCTGGCCGCTAACAAACCCGGTAATAGCATAAGCGGCCAATACGATAACCAAGCCGATAATCGCGGCTTCAATTAAAGATTTAGCTTTTGTTACTTCCTGTTCGTTCCCGCGCGCCATCATCCAGGTAAACCCGCCGTAAATCATAAGAACCAGAAAAACAACGCCAACAAAGGAAAGCAAGGCGCCGATTATTTTACCGATCGTAGTTGGGATACTTATAAGTCCCCACTGTTCTTTCGTAAGCTCTGTATTTCCGGCAGCGCCTAAATAACCGGTATGCGCGGCCTCATAAAGCCCTTCTTGCGCCTTTTTAACTCCAGTTTCTGCTCCAACAGTATCACATAAAACAAAAAACGCCAAAATAATGGCTAAACAAAGAAAAATTACATTTCGTTTTTTAGAAGTAACTTTAAAATTTCGCATATTTTTGTTTTTGTGGATATAAAAATTTCTCCTGACAAGAACGCTAGGCTCTTAAGCCCCTGCTTATACTAAAAAAAACAATGTTATGTTTACATAGTGCCGTTAGCCAATAATCCTCCGGTAGTATTGATCACAAAGGTGACAATCGCAAAAGCGGCTAAAATAACAACTAAACCAATCGCGCCGGCGGCAATAATCTTCTTAGCGCTAGCTACCTTGTCTTCGTTGCCAGCGGCCGTCATCCATTTAAATCCACCCCAAAGAATAATAACAACCGCGATAATACCGAGAAAAGTCATTAAATACCGTACGATATTGACCGCGACATCGCGCGGATCTTCGTTGGTTGTGACCAAATCTAAATTTTCGGCATAGCCAGTACCTAAATCCGGCTGGGCCAAAGCGGGCAAAGCCAAAACAAAAGCCGGCAACAAAACGGCAAACACTATAAACAAAGCAAATACATTTTTATAACTTTTTTTTCTCATAAAACTTATATTTTTTATATATATTATTAAATCACTACAATGGGCACGAATATTTTTCATGCCCATAGTAGTGGATCCCTTGAATTCATGAGGGACCCACCGAAGTTTAAGAAACTATATAATACTAGTTTATAAAACCTGCTAGATAGTACCGTTAGCCAATAATCCTCCGGTAGTATTGATCACAAAGGTGACAATCGCGAAAGCGGCTAAAATAATAATCAAGCCGATGACACCAGCCGCCAGAAGCTTCTTGGCTTCAGCAACTTTGTCTTCATTGCCCGCTGCCGTCATCCACTTAAACCCACCGAGTAGGATTATAACAACCGCAATAATACCGAGAAAAGTCATTAAATACCGTACGATATTGACTGCGACATCGCGTGGATCTTCGTTGGTAGTAACCAGGTCTAAATTATTAGCATAACCCGTACCTAAATCAGGCTGAGCCAAAGCTGGCAAAGCCAAAATAAAAGCCGGAGCAATAATTATTAACGCAACTACGAAAGTTAGTAAAACTTTTTTCATATTTCACCCCCTTCCCGAATGTAGAAGTTAATAAATTCAAGCCTTGAATTAATAGCCTGAACTAGTATTAACTTATATATATTTAGTTATTAACATTTTATATATTTTAACATATTTTCTGGTAATGAACAAATTTATATGATAATATTAATTTAATATTACCTATAAAATTTCCTACCGGCTTTCTTCCAAATTCGGCATATCTTTTGCAAAAAAAATTATGAAAACTACATTTCATTCCTCTAGAGGAATATTTATTTTACTTTTCTGCTTATTTCTTTTTTTATTTTTGCTAAACAACTCTTTTAATTATCTTGATCCTGACCTTGGCTGGCATTTGCGCGTCGGCCAACAAATAGCAGACGAAAAAAATGTACCGCATGAAGAGTATTACAACTATACTTTAGCTAATGAAACCTGGGTTGACCATGAGTGGCTTCTTGACCTGGCCACTTACGAGGTATTTAACCGATTTGGATATATCGTTTTAACCTGCGTTTACGCGCTTTTCCTTACCCTGACTCTACTTTTACTAACCCTCTATACAAGTAAGTATTACACAAAAAATAACGGATTATTTTGCATTTTCGGCATTATTTTTTTGGGGGTCCTGGCTATATCTCCGCATATAGGCGTACGCATGCAGCAATTCGGCCTGCTTGGACTATTGCTCCTAATTATTACTCTTGAAAAATATACGCGATCAAAAAAATCGATAACGCTCTTATTTTTGCCTTTTCTTTTCTTTTTTTGGGCTAACATGCACGCTAGCTTCCTGATTGGTTTTTTCGTTTTTGGCCTTTTTATTATTAATAAAATAATAGAAAATTTTCTTAAAAATAAATATAAACTATCCTGGCTTAATTATTCCCGATCTTTAACACTCAAACAAATCGCGCATGTTTCGTTTGTTGGCGTAATCTCGTTCCTGGTTACTTTTTTTACCCCTTACGGAATTCGTTTATATGCCTTTCTAACAGAATACTCAAACACTTTCTATCTAAAGCACATAAACGAATGGCTGCCGGCCTGGAGTTACCCTTTTCAATACAAACAAATGCTCTACCTGGCGATTTTTGCTTCTATTTTTCTTATAATAACCATAAACATCCGTCAAAAATCCGTAAAAACCAAAATAGACCTTAATTATTCTATCCTTGCTTTTGTATTTTTTCTTCTTGCTTTCAAATCAAAACGCCATTTCCCTTTATTTTTTATCGCTTCTTTTCCGTTTATAACGCTCCTCTTATCATCTTCCTTAAAGAATATACCCCCAATATTAAACAATATTAGACTATTTTTTAAGCATAACCTTTATTTAAAATTACTTGGATTTTTTTTGTTTATACTAATTTCAACTCTTTTTCTTATAAAAACAAACTTCACTAACCAGCCCTTCTCAGGCCCGTTTTATTGCCAGGCCTATCCCTGTCAAGCCCTTGATCTTCTAAAAAATACTCCGGAATATAATACCCGTAAAATTTTTATAAATTATACTTGGGGCGGTTTTTCACTTTGGATATGGCCGGAAAAACAACTCTTTATCGATGGACGTTTACCAATACATACCTACAACGGCCGCTCTCTCTTGGAGGAATATGCCGATTTTTTCAAGGAAGATATTTTGGAAGATAAATTAAATGAATATGAAATTGAAGCCGTACTAATCCGTTTAAGACAACCGATAAAATTCAGCTTTATCGAAAAATATATTTTCGGGCTAAATGAAAAAAAGATTAATGATAAAAAACATTGGCTGCGTGAATATCTTAAAACTGCGTCAGAATGGAAAATGGTCTATAATGATATTATCAGTGAGGTATATATTAAAAATTAAATATGGATTTATTGGACCGTAAGCTAAAAAATAAACATACCCATTTCTGGTATCAGGCAAAGCTAGGTGCTATTCGCAATCTATTGGCTTCGGTTTATTTAAATAGTGAAAAAAACAAAAATATTCTTGAGATTGGCTGTGGCACCGGTACGTTTTTGCCTATTATTAACGAATGGGGCACGGCAACGGGATTGGATAAAAATCCGGAAGCGACCAGCCTGGCCCGAGAACAAGGCAATAAAATAATTACCGGAGACATACTAAATACTATAATAAAAAATAAATACGATTCTGTCTGTTGTTTTGATGTTTTAGAACATATTCCGGATGATAAAAAAACAATAAAAAAAATTAATACCATTCTTAAGCCAAACGGCTATCTTTTTATAACTGTACCGGCGTATAAATTCCTCTATGGCCCGCATGACAAAGCCCTTAAGCATCTCCGCCGTTACGATAAAAAAGAGCTTAAAAAAAATATCAAACAAGCCGGATTTAAAATTATCCGCGCCGGCTATTGGAATTCCATGCTTTTCCCGCTTGAAATGACTTATCGCTTAATAAAAAAATTGCTTGACCGGGTTTTCGGGCTGCCGGAGCACTCGGAAAACAAAACACCGCCCGCGCCTATAAATAACTTTCTTCTGGCAATAATGAAAATAGATAATTTTTTAATAAAAAAAAACCGATCACTCCCGTTCGGCCTAACTATTTATTTAATAGCTAAAAAATAAATGCATCTATCGGTAATTGTACCCGCGTTTAACGAAGAAAAAAATCTTAATGGAAATATTGAAGCTTGGTTAAAATACCTAAAAAGCCAACTATACAGTTACGAGCTAATCATTATAAACGACGGATCAAACGACAATACGCGAAATATCGCTAAAAAATTATCCCAAACGCATAAATCCATCCGGCTGATAAATTTATTAAAGAACCGGGGCAAGGGCAATGCCGTGCGCGAAGGCATGCTAAAAGCCCGTGGCTCTTTCCGCTTATTTATTGATGCTGATAACGCCACTTCAATCCAGCATCTGGACGCGGTTTGGCCAATACTCAAAAAAGATTACGACATTATAATCGGCTCAAGAAACCCGAAAGACGCTCCCGGAACTAAACTTATAAAACCGCAATCGTTTTGGAAAATTTTTTTAGGCAAATGCGGCAACCTGATCTTCCAGCTTGTAAATACAAAAGGTATCTGGGACACGCAATGCGGCTTTAAAATATTTACCGCCAAATCCGCAGAAAAAATATTTTTAAAAACAACAATAAACCGCTGGGCTTTTGATGTTGAGGTGATATGCCTGGCCAGGCTCTTTAAATTTAAAATTGGTATTATTCCGGTTCGCTGGATAAATTCCAAATACAGCCGGGTTGGTATTACCGGATACTTTATTACCCTATGGGAAGTGGGGAAAATAAAAATTAATATGTTAAAAGGAAAATATAAAACTTAGGCATTTATCTGCGAGCAAAAGTTAATATTAATTTTACTTTACATAAAATAAATTATAATATAATAAAACACAGCTCCAATATTTTATCAACTAAAAAATAACAAATGATTTTTTCCGCACTCTTTATTTTTTGTTTCTTCTTTATCTTAACCGCTCCGGCGAGGGCCTACCTTGACCCGGGCAGTGGCAGCTTTATATTCCAAATAATTGTCGCGGCTATTTTAGGCAGTCTTTTTTCTATTAAACAATATTATAGTAAAATCAAATCTTTTATATTTAAATCGTCTTCCAAGAACAAAGACTGCGAAAAACAAGATGGAAAAAATGACTCATAGGCATCCCTCATCATTCCGTGATCCAGCCGGCTTTATCTTTAACCGCGACAAGACTGTTTATCGGCAAATTAATTTAAATGGCCAAGAACAATACGATTTATTTTTGGCTTCCGGCCTTTACGACCGTCTTGTTAAAGACGGTTTGCTTATCGCGCATAGCGAAGAAAAAATCGAGCCAGCTAGTTCCCCTGCCTATAAAATAATAAAACCAATGGCAATACCGTTCATATCATATCCCTACGAATGGTGCTTCAGCCAGCTAAAAGACGCAGCCCTGACAACGCTGCGAATACAAAAATTAGCTCTTGCTTATAAGCAAAGCCTTAAAGACGCAAGCGCTTACAATATACAATTTTTCAACGGCCGACCTGTTTTTATAGATACTTTATCATTTGAGCCTTATGTAAACGGCGACCCCTGGGTTGCTTATCGCCAATTCTGCCAGCACTTCCTGGCGCCCCTGGCTTTAATGAGCAAAGTTGACATTAGGCTTAGCCGGCTGCTAAGGAGTTTTATTGATGGCTTACCGCTTGATCTCGCAAGCAAACTGTTGGGAAAAAATTCATATTTAAATCCTTCGCTACTTGCCCATATCCATCTTCACGCCAAAAGCCAAAAATACTTTGCTGACAAACCAGTCAAACGACGAAAAAAAAATCTAAGTAAACACGCGCTTCTGGCCCTGCTTGATAATCTTTGCAACGCGATAAAAAAATTAAACTGGCGCTTGCCGCAATCCGAATGGGCGCAATATTATGAACACACAAATTACGACTCAAGTTCATTTAAAAAAAAGGGTGAAATTGTAAATAATTTTTTACGTGAATTAAAGCCGCAACGCGTCTGGGACCTTGGCGCTAATACCGGTTTTTTTAGTCGGCTGGCAACGGCTAATGGAGCTTATACAATCGCCTTTGACATTGATTATACAGCCGTTGAAAAAAATTATCAGGATTTAAAAAATAACAAAAACAAACTATTACTCCCATTATTTTTAGACCTAAGCAATCCTAGCCCTTCTTTAGGCTGGGCTAATCAGGAACGAAAATCTTTAAACGCCAGGGGTCCGGCTGACATGATTATGGCTTTAGCTCTTATTCATCATCTAGCTATTGCCAATAACCTGCCTTTTTCTTCTATCTCTTCTTATTTTGGAAAAATCGGCAATTCTCTTATTATTGAGTTTATCCCGAAAACAGATTCAAACGTCCAGCGGCTATTAAAATCAAGAACAGATATATTCACAAACTATTCAATTAAATCCTTTGAAAACGACTTCTTAAAGGACTGGGTAATCCTACATAAACAAAGTATTTCCGGTTCAGAGAGAACGCTTTACTTAATGAAGAAAAAAAAAGAAAATGAAGAATAAAATAATTCTCTACCCATTTTTAATATCGCTTTTTCCGGTTATCTCAATGTATGCCCATAACAAGGACATGGTTCAGCCAAGCTATTTAATCCGTCCGCTTATTATTGTTATCCTCGCTACTGTCTTTATTTTTTTTATTCTTACCCGCTTAAAAATAAATTCCCGCAAAGCGTCCCTGCTTACCTCGCTATATACTATAACCTTTCTATCATTCGGCCATTATCTACCAGCCGTACCAAATATTGTAATTCATGGATTAATTATTAAAAATTACTTCCTGCTTATTGTTATTTATCTTATACTCCTGATTGCCGCGTCCGCAATAACCATTACGTCCAAGCGCACATTCCGTGCATTGACTTCTTTTTTAAACAAAATTTCAATTATTCTTATCCTTATACCGATTATCACGCTTGCCACTTACGGCTCGCAAGTAAAAAATCAAACAAAAACTAAACAAGAAGTCGCTCAAAATAATTATACTGAGACTGAAACGCGGCCGGACATCTACTATATTATCCTGGACGGATATGCCCGCTTTGATATTTTAAAAGAGATCTATGAATATGATAATTCAAACTTTATTGATTTCTTAAGCAATACCGGATTTTATGTTGCCGCTAGCAGCTCGGCTAATTACGCCCAAACCTACCAATCCATTTCTTCATCGCTTAATTATGAGTATATAAATTATCTAGCTGAAACAGAGGGCATACAATCGCAAGACCGCCGACTGTATAAAGAATTAATAAACAATAATAATTTATACCGATTTTTAAAAGAAAAAGATTATACTTTTGTGACTTTGCCTTCACCATGGTCCGGCACGAATAAAAACCTTCCTTCTGATATCTTTCTCGAGTACAAAATGAATATTAACGAATTTGATAAAATTCTCTTAAACAACACTCCTCTGGGATTATTTATCGGCAAACAATGGCTACTTAATTTCCATCGTAACCGCGCCCGCTTCGTTTACGATAAAATCGGCGACATCGCGGAATACAAGGAGCCGACTTTTACTTATGTCCATATCCTTTCTCCGCACCCGCCCTTTATATTCGACGCTAAAGGCGAAGCGGTCAACCCAAACGGTATCGCGGCCGGACTTGATGGCAGTCATTATTTCGAACATTACCCGGATAAAGAAGAATATAAAAATAAATATAGGAATCAGCTTGCTTTTGTCAGTAAAAAAATCACTGAAACAATTCGAGAAATTTTAGAGAAATCAGAGCAACCGCCAATAATAATTCTTCAGTCCGATCACGGACCCGGTTCAAGATGCGATTGGGAGAATCCGGACAAAACCTATATGCCGGAGCGTTTTTCGATTCTTAATGCCTATTACCTGCCCTTAAAAGCAAAAAATACATTATATTCTTCGATTACGCCCGTAAATACCTTCCGAATCGTTCTTAACAGTGTCTTTGAGGCTGGCTTGCCGCTCCTGCCCGATAGGAGCTATTTCACTACCTGGACCAAGCCGTATAACTTTATTGAAGTCACAAACAAACTCACGAATGTCAAGGAGTTGACTAATCCAAACTAATATTGTAAAGTTAAGGAAATTAAGGCAGTATTTAACTGTCTTTTTATTTTCATTTAACTATTTTATTATGAACATAAGCGAACTCGCCCGATTACTAAAAATTACCCCCCAAGAACTGCGCAAATATTTGCCGCGGTTTGGTTATGATATTGGTAGAAGAGCAATTAAGATCAACCGGGGCGTAGCCAACAGAATTATTAAAGAATGGCCCGAGCTTAGTAAAAAAATCGCGGAAGACAAACGGATAGAAGCGGAAAAAGAAGATGTGACCACCGCCTTTGTTGATAAAAATATTAAAATAAGAATACCTAAATTTATCACCGTAAGGGATCTTTCCAGTATTTCCGGTGTACCGATAAGCGCTATTCTATCCCAGCTTATGAAGAGCGGCATTTTCGCTTCTTTAAATGAAAAGATCGATTTTGAAACCGCCTGGCTGATCGGTTCGGAAATGGGCATTGAAGTTAAACTTGAGAAAGACGCAAATAAAGACGAAATAAAAGAAGAAAATAAACTTGAAAAAATTCTTGAAAAAGAAGACGAAAAAAATATGCTTGAACGGCCGCCGGTCATAGTTGTTATGGGCCATGTTGATCATGGAAAAACAAAACTTTTGGACGCGATCCGTAAAACAGATGTTGTAGCCGGTGAAGCCGGGGGAATCACCCAGCATATTGGCGCCTACCAGGTTAAGCACAAAAATCAAACTATTACTTTTATTGACACTCCCGGCCATGAAGCTTTTACCGCTATGCGCGGCCGTGGCGCCAAAATCGCCGATATCGCTATCCTGGTCGTAGCCGCGGACGACGGGGTTAAACCGCAAACAGTCGAAGCTTTTCGAATTATTAAAGCGTCTAAAATCCCTTACGTTATTGCTATAAATAAAATTGATAAATCAGGTGCGAATATTGAAAAAACTAAGCAAGAGTTATCAAGCCAGTTAAATATCGTCCCCGAAGACTGGGGCGGCAAAATAATTTGCCAGCCGATAAGCGCCTTGAATAGTACCGGTATTGACGAACTCTTAAGCATAGTACTTTTAACGGCCGAAACAGACGCTAAAAATATTAAAGCCAATCCAGAAGCAAACGGCGTCGGTACTGTTATAGAATCTAATTTAGATAAAGGAACCGGTCCAATAGCGACTATTTTAATACAAAACGGAACGCTTAGGATAGGCGACCAGCTAACGCTCAATAATATCATTATCGGTAAAGTGCGCTGTCTTAATGATTTTCGCAACCAAAAAATCAAAGAAGCTACACCGGCCACTCCTGTACAAATAATCGGTCTTAAAATTTTACCCGAAGTTGGAGACATGATAGAAACCGGAGACGGAAAAAAAGTTCGCCATAAAAAAGTCCGAAAAACTATCAGCACCAAACCGGATCTCCCGCCCGAATCAACCAAGGAAAAGGAAGATATTAAAAAAGTTAACCTGATAATAAAAGCCGACATGCTTGGCTCGGCCGAAGCAATCGAAGAGTCACTCGCGAAAATCAACACTGATGAAGTAAAAACAAAAATAATCCACAAAGGCCTCGGTAATATTACAGATGGTGATTTAAAAAGAGCAGAAGCAACCGGCGCTAAAATATTGGGCTTTAATATTAAAGTGCCGCCAGCGATGGAAGAAATTGCCAGAGAGAAAAAAATTGAAATTAAACTTTACTCAATAATCTACGACCTGATAAACGACATCAAGGAAGATATGCTTATCGCGCTTGATCCGAAATTTGAACGAATTGACCTCGGGCGCTTAAAAATTTTAGCTATTTTTAAAACTGACAAGGATGGCCAGATTATCGGCGGAAAAATAATAGAAGGACAGGCTACGGCAGACGCTTCACTTGAAATCGTACGAGGAAATGAAATTATCGCGAAAGTGAAGTTAATAAAATTACAAGCCGGAAAACAAGATGTGCAAACCGTTGATAAGGGCGAGGAATGCGGTATTCAGTTCAAGGGCAAACCAATCGCTATCGTCGGAGATAAAATAAACTTCTATCAAGACAAACAATTAGTAACTAAACTTTGACATGCCTCATCGCGTTGCCCAAGTTAATGAACTCTTAAAAAGTGAACTCGCCCAGCTAATAAACCGGGAAATTGAACTTTTAAACGGTTTAATCACTGTTACCGGCGTATCATGTTCACCTGACCTGCGCTACGCAAAAATTTTCGTATCTGTGCTTCCTGAAAATAATACCGGCTCAGCCCTAAAAGCGCTGCGTAAGCAAGCCGGATCATTTTCAAAAATCCTTAAAAAACGTTTGAATTTAAAATTTATTCCAAAATTCAATTTCTCACTGGACACTGGGGAAAGAGAACAAGCTAAAATTGAAAAAATATTAAAGGATTGCCGCTAACTATTATTTAAAACAAAAAGCCTGTCTTATTTTTAATTAAAATAGGACATGTTTTTTAAAATTACAAATAGCTTCCGGACCGCAGTAAACATAATAATTAACTATGCTTTCTGATCAATACAAACAAGCCTATAAAAAAATCTTAGAAGCGAAAAATATTCTGCTTGTTATACATGCTCGTCCTGACGGAGACGCGCTTTCTAGCATAGGCGTTATGATGGAATTACTTATTAAACTTAATAAACCTTTTTTCGCTTATTGCCTAGACAAACCTCCTGCCCAATATAAATTCCTGCCTCATATAGAAAAAATTTCCGCGGAAAAAACGTTCTCGTTTAAAAATTTTGATCTTGTTATCCCGCTTGATTGTGGCAGTATGGGCCGGACGAACCTAGCAAAAGAAATTTCAAATCGCAACCAAGGCCAATTTATTATTGAATTTGATCATCATCCGCGAGTTGATGATTATGCCGATATTGAAATTCGCATAGCGGACGCTTCTTCAACCGCTGAAATATTATACAACTTTTTAAAAGCTAACAAGATAAAAATTAATAAAAATTTTGCTACCGGCATCCTAACTGGCATCCTAACCGACACCGGAAATTTCCTTTACCCCTCAACCACTGACCGAACAATCCGCATTGCCTCAAAAATGCAGCTTCTTGGCGCTAATTTTCCCCAAATCCTGGAAAGTACCTGGCGCAATAAAAGCCTGTCAGCCATGAAATTCTGGGGCAAAGCCATGGAGAATCTTCATATTAATAAAAAATACAACTTTGCCTTTTCCATTTTAAGCTACGAGGATATAAAAAACAGCAACTCAAGCGACGAAGAGCTAGAGGGCATTGCCGGCTTTTTAAGCAACCTTTACGGAGTTAAGGGGCTTGTTTTACTTCGGGAAGAAAAACCGGGATTAATAAAAGGCAGTTTAAGAACATCTCATCCGAAAATAGATATTTCAAAACTTGGACAGGCCTTAGGTGGCGGTGGTCATGCGAAAGCTTCCGGCTTTGTTGTTAAAGGTTCAATAAAACAATCCAAAACAGGCTGGGAAATTTTCTAATAATCAACACTCAACATCCATTCAATGTCCAATAATTCAATTATCAGAAATTGAATATTTATATATTGAGTGTTGATTGAATATTGAGTGTTGAAAATTTAAAATATTTGACAAAATACTAAGTTGAATTTAGAATAACTAAATAATAAAATACTAAATTAAAACAATATGCCTTTAATACCCACAGTCATAGAAAAAACCGGACATATAGAACGCGCTTATGATATTTACTCGCGCTTATTAAAAGACCGGATAATCTTTCTCGGCGAACATATTACCGACCAAACGGCCAATATAATAATTGCTCAATTTCTATTCCTTGATGCCGAAAGTAAAAATAAAGAAATTAAATTTTATATTAATACACCGGGCGGTTCCGTAACTGCCGGTATGGCTATTTACGATACAATGCAATACGTCAAAAGCGACGTAATAACAATTTGCGTTGGCATGGCCGCCTCAATGGGAGCAACCCTTTTAGCCTCCGGCGCAAAAGGAAAGCGTTTTGCCCTGCCTAACTCCGAAATAATGATCCACCAAGTTATGGGCGGAACAGAGGGGCAGGCCTCTGATATAAAAATTCGAGCCGAACATATCCTTAAGGTCAAATCTCGTCTCAATAAAATCTTAGCCAAACATACCGGGCAATCCATCGCCCAAATCGATAAGGACACCGATCGCGATCGGTTTATGACCACCGAAGAAGCAAAAAAATACGGTATTATTGATAAGATCATCACCAAACAACAAATAAATTAAGACAATTTCATAAAAGACTGAACTTCCGCGATTTAATCAAAATCACGGAAGTTCAGTCTTTTTATTCGGGGTTTACAAAGCAAACCATCTATGTTAGTATATGAACTGTAATCGATACTAAAAAGATTACTGAAATGATAATTAATAACGTTCGTTGTTTAGGGAATATTAAAGATAGATCGCTTACTTTGGTTTAAATTTTGAATAATAGTAACAAAACTTGTGATAATTAATCATCATAGATTCAAACGAACAGCAGAAAGCCGTTCAAACTGCCCTGCTCAAATTAATCCGGGCGGTTTTATAGTTGTTAAACCTAAAGTAAACAATTTAGCATAAAATTTAACCCCTAATTTAGCGGACGCATAGAAAATATGGAATATTTAATCTACGGAGTCCTGTTGATAGGCGGTTTTTTTATTGGTAATTGGTTTAAACAGCAGCGTATTTCAACCAAAATAAGATCAGCTGAACAAAAAGCCGAAAAAATCCTCTCTGATGTAAAAAATAAACAAAACGAACTTTTCCTAAAATCACAGGAAAAAGCGTTAAAAATTATTGACGACGCAAAACAAGATATAAAAAATTTATTCCCCACAAAAAAAAATATAAAAAAAACCGACGCCAGGATATAAACAACCTTCAACAAAGACTGGAAAAACGAGAAACAACTTTTTCACAAAAACTGC
>Ga0255376_1014_pt2 | contig 13696 bp, 3 predicted proteins | sample ANMaggSeSYBR01C3_FD_182095 | JGI IMG/M metagenome (GOLD analysis project Ga0255376, IMG submission 182095) | Sediment cell enrichment communities from methane seep in Santa Monica Basin, California, United Staets - ANME aggregate JGI... | ecosystem: Environmental > Aquatic > Marine > Cold seeps >...
TCCTAATGATGGGTCTAATACTAATCAAGCGTATAGAGCTACTGCTCAATATATGTGGTATGGAAAACACTATAATACCTGGAATAATTGGCACAAAGTTGGATATTCTGGCTCTCCTTTCCCAAGATTTGAATCTTACATGGAGGGGATTGTTAGGGTTAATCTTTTAGACCCAAGAGGGTTTATTGAAAATTGGATTCCAAACTCAGGAAGTGGTGTAAGATTAAATAATGATATATACGCACATGAAGGAGGGGGTAGAAGAGCTCATGGAGCTTTTGAGACTATGTACATGATTCATGGTAATTTTATAGACCCAACTAATCCATCTGGCTTTGCATTTTCTCCTTTCTTTAAGAATGGCGATCCTTCAGCAAGTGGTTATCCGGGTAATACTGGATTATCAATGGAATTTATGGGGCATTTAATGTTTAATTGGATAAGACCAAATCCATCTCCATACGGAGGGCTTACACTAAGCTCTTTAGAAACAACTATATTTTATGGAACAGGTCATTTTCAGCCAGTAAATAATGTCACATTTGATACTCAAGGAATGCCTGCTGATAATATCTTTAATGAAATTGAAGTTTGGGGAGGAGATTGTTACTTAGATTATTTATCTCATATGAGAATGTATCCTTACTCTAAAGATTTAGATGATGATGATTATTCTGATGGAAGAATATGGCCTTGGGAAAATGAATATAATCATACAATGAGGTTCGCTGGTAGCGAAGGTGGTGTTGGTACTGACAGAATGCTTACATGGGCTAATGTAATGGCAAGACCACGAGGAGATTTAAGTGGTTATCCTGATTCTGCCTTTGGTCTTTATAGTGGAGATGAAGATCCAGATGGAGGTCCTACTGGGGTTTTTGAAGAGTTTAATCTTTTTGAGGCTTTAAACTTTCAAGAGTTAACAGCATTTTTTAATCCTAAACCTATTAACTTTTTAGCTAATGATATATTCCCAGTTCGTTGGAGATATAGCCCAACTAAATTATATGGTGATACAATTGACACTTGGAGAACATTTCAGGTAAATGATTTTAGAGATTTGAATGGTAGGTATGGTGAGATTACAAGTTCACTTTATATTTTTAATCAAATATATTCTTGGCAAGTTTCTGCTTTTGGAAGACTGAGAGCTTCCGATAGAGCATTGATTGAGTCAGCACAAGGCGGAACTTTGAGTACTGGTGTTGGAGACAAGCTAGATGGTGTAGATTATGTTTCTACTGAATTTGGAAATCAACATCAATGGAGTTTATTTGCTTCTAATTCTGCTGCTTATTGGATTGATGTTAATAAGAGGAAGATAATGAAGTTTGCTCAAGACGGTCAAAATCCATTATCTGATATTAAAGGTCAGCATCAATACCTAGAGCAAGAACTTCCTTTATTTGAAGACTATGACAACCCTGTATTAAATAGAGGTGTGCATGGTGTGTTTGATTTTGGAAACAACGAAGCAGTATTTACTTTCAATAGAGATAGAAATCTTTATCCTGATGATAATGGAAATATTACTTTAATCTCAAGGTCTGAGTTTGGTAAAACTTATTCGCCATATATCATTGAACAAAATCAATCAGCAGTAGTTAGTTCTGTATCTAACGGTCAAGCTATTTACTTACCTAATGGTAATGTAGGTGTTGGTATTAATGAGAATACAATTCTATATTTAATTCCAGAGCCTAATGGATTTGTAACATTTGATGTTTACAATGCTGACAATAATGGAATATCATTATTATTTACCGCAAGTCCTGGAAAATATTATAGATGTTTTAGGCATGGAATTAATGATGCTTGGATGTATGAGGAAGTTGAGGCAAATGATACAACTCCCCATAAAGCAAGTCTTACTTATAACGAATATTCAAACTGGTTTTCAAGTTATCATTCGTTTTCACCAACGCATTATATTGGAACCAAGTTTGTTATTATGTCTCAGGATTCTAAAGGGATTTATGATTCTCCTAAAGAGGTAAGAGTTCATGATATGGGATTGAAAGCAGATTTTGTTGCTTGGTCTAATAAATCATATTTTACTATTTCTATTAATGAATCTCCAATGGTTGCAAAATCATTTGATTCATTGAGAATAAATTGTAACGAAGATGCTAATACTTATATTGATACAATTCTAATGCTGACTGAAACTCAGTTCTATTTTATGGATATGACTACTGATACAAGAAAAAAATATTTAGAAGATGTATTAAGAGTTCCTTTAAGAACCGAGGATCAACAGGATAGAATGAGGGGTAAACATTTATCACTAACAGTTGAACTAAAAAATAATACTACTTTTAGAGACAGAATCACTAACTTAGTAGCTTATTTTAGAACTTCTAAAAGATTTTAAACTATGGCGTTATTTACAAGCACATCAGAATTAGAACAACAGAAACTACATAAAAATTTCAAGAAGCAAACTGGATGGAAAGCTGGAGCAATGGCTATGATGGGGCATAAGGCTACTGGAGAAAAGAATGCTTTTGGTAAATATTTAGGAGGAAGCCCTTTGATGTCTCTTGGTGCAGGTATTATGTCGCAAGACTCTGATGCTGAGGAGGTTATGAAATCTCAACAAGAGGCAGAAATAAGTCATCAGCTAGGTGTTGTTGAATTTGTTGGGGAAATATATGGTGCAGGTGCCGCTTCTGGTGCTTCGGGCGCAGCAAGTGGGGCAAGTGGAGCAGGTGGAGCATCTTCTGGTGGAGGAGGATTATTTGGTAAGGCAGGAACAATGGGTAAAGGTGCAGGGGGTGGAGCAACTAAAGCAGGTGCATTTCTTTCTCAAGCAGGGGGTGGTTCAAGTCAGACTGTTGGAGGCGGTGGAAGTTCTATGTTTAAAGAGGGAACTAAGGCAAGTGACATTGCTAATAGCGAAGCTGGTAAATCATTAACTAATAAATTAAGTGAGCAAGGAAAGCAATCTGTTATAGATGAAATGAATGCTCCAGCAGGTGATACATTGCCATTAGAAAGTGAATATACAACTGAGGCTGATGCTGTATCTTTGGCTGGTGGTGCTAATGTTGATCCTTCAGTAACAAGCGGACAGACTAAGGGTATGAATACTGTATCTGGAGCAACAGAATCATTACCATTGATTGGCTCTGCAACAGGTTTATATGCTGAGAAAATGGCTATTGCTGATGCTTATGAAGGTAAGCGTAGAGAAATAGCAGGGAGAACTTATAAAGGTAGTGCATCAAGAAGAGTTTAATTATGGCTAAGACACAAAAAGAAATAGATAATAATGCTAGAGCTTCTGTTGAAAGGTCGCAGAAAATTTCAATGGTATATAGAAAGCAGCAAGAGCTTGACGCGTTACAAGAAGAACTAGACTCTATTGCTGTAAAATTTAATGTAAATAAAACTGAGGCACAAAATAAAGCTGAATTAGTAACTCCATTAGAGAGAAAGATTAAGAATGCAAAAAGTGTTTTAAATAAAGAGCACAGGAAAGTAATTAATAGTGGTGATAGGGATCTGATTAAAGATTATAAGAAAAATTTATCTGCAGATGATTATGGTAAAAAAATTGCTTCATCTGTAAATTATAACCCTTCCAAACAATCGAAAAAAAATACGACAATGGCTAAGACTAATAAGAGAGATAAAATCGTGTCTGATTTTAGAGAGAATTTACAAGCTAAAGAAGATAAACTTGCTTATTTAGAACAAAAGGATCCTAACAGTAAGGAGTATAAGGATTTAAAAGCCGAAATCGAAAACGGTAAAATTATATCTGTTTATCAGGACCAGAAAAATAAGGAAGAACAATACGATAAAGATATTGCCGAGGCTGAGAAGAGTGGTAATTGGACAAGAGCTAAAGAGTTAGATGCTGAGAAAAAATCTTTTGATAAGAATAAGGTTGATTTCGGCAAGATGACTAAAGAGTTAGAGGCAAATGATGCATTTAGATATTCGACAAGAGAAGGTGCTCAACCATTTCTTAAAACGGGTAAGGATATTTTAGACGTTAATATGGGTAGTATTAACGAATCTTTTGCTAAAAGTAATCAAGAGTTTATTTCTGAAAGAGATGCTGAACGTGCTGCTTCAAATATTGAAGAAAACACTTCCGGTTCGGGAACTAGAGGTACTGTAGGAAGCGGAGATAGTGGGGCAACTTCTGATAGTGGGGCAACTTCTGGTAGGTCTGAAAAAACTCAAATTGAAACTCGATTAGATAAACAAGAGGGAGCTGCAAGTGATACTTCTGATTTAGAAAAAGGAACAACTGATTGGGCTCAAATAGCAAAACAAAGACAACAAGAAATTGATGACCTTAATTCTGCTGAATCTGAACAATTTCAATTTGATTATGCTCCAGACAGTCAGAGCGATAGAGATGTTCTTGGTAGCTTAATGGATGTTGGTAGAGGTGCTGTAGGAATGATGGGGGCTATGGAAGAAGTTCCTACTTACGAAAGAGGCTCTATGTGGAATCAGGCAATGGACGAATCTGAGAGGATGCGTAATGAAGGATTGTCTGCTGATGAATTAAACTATCGTAATCAACAGGCTGAACAAGCTTATGCATATAATGTTAAGAATATTCGTAGGGGTGCGGGAGGAAGTGCTGGAGCTTATTTAGGTAATGTTCAAAGTGCTGCTGCAGGTCTTTATGGAGAATATGGAAAGACTGCTGCTATTGATGAAGGACTTCGTAGACAGAATAGAGCTAACTTCCAAGGGATGGCTGGAAAAGATGAGGTGATTAATCGTCAAATATTTCAAGATGATTTATCCCAGGTACTAAAAAACAAAGAACAAGGTGCTGCCTTAGTTGGTGATGCTATAAACAATATCCAAGAGAGAGAACAATTCAGAAAGAAATATGGGAAGGATAGTGCTTCTTACGCATACAAGAAAGCTTTAACTAAAGATTTAGAATCTGAATCTTTCTATAGAGATAAATCTAATAAAAGTAGAACTGGCAAAGCTTTACGTGAATTAGAATTTGAAAGAGATAAAGCTTTAGAAAAGTCAGGAGATGTGAATGTTATTGATGGTGCTCAAAATGATGCGTTAGTAAAAGAAACAATGGCTAAAACTGAACAGTCTTCTACATTAGATGGCGGTACTGGTTCGGGATTAGTAAATGATGCTTTAAGTAATGCTAAATCTGAAGCAGTTCCTACTGAAATTAATGCAGAAGGAAAGCCTGTAACTGGAGGAACAGTTACTAAAACTTCTTCTTCTCCTAGTGGTCAATCTGAACAAGAGATTGCCAAAGCAAATATTGCCAAAAACATAAAGAAATCAGAGCCTAAAAAACTTAAGAAAGAATTAGATGTTCTTATTGATGCAGAACAGTATGGCGGTCTTACCAAAGAACAAGAGGCAAGAAAAAATGAATTAAAAGGATTAATTTAATATATTTACACAATGGCAGATTGGGGATTATATGCGGCATTGAGAGGTCAAGATAATTGGGCTCAGCGTAGAGCTGACGAACAAATGGAAATGCAAGTTCTTCAAAAGCACGCGGCTCGTGAAGAAAAGAAAACTCAACAGGCAATGATGGCTGAAGAGGGCATCAATAAATATCTTGATGAGATGGCTAACATTGATGTTCTACCTGAAGATCAAGAGAGAATCAAAGAGGTCGAAAGGCAAGCAAGACATAATATTGTTAAGGGTATTGCTCAGAACAATGGCGATTTATCTCGTTATGTTTCTTCTGGAGGTATTACTGATTTACATCAATATAAAAACTCTATCTTACAATCTGGCGAAGTCAAAACTGCTTTATCAAATAAGGAAAATATGGCTAAAATTATAGCCGATAAACAAGCAGGTAATCGCTGGTTTAAGCCTATAGAGGTAAACATTCCACAAACAGATGAGGAAGGAAATGAATTGATGGATGCTACTGGACAGCCTGTAATGGAAAGAAGAATGGTTGATGTTGATGAGCAGTTGTCTTTGTTTAAGAATGGTGTCATTAACAATCTTGGTTATAATGGCTCTGAAAAGAAGGTTAAACTTAATGCTATGGCATTTAAGGGGGCGTTCAAAGATGATAAAAATAAGCAAGGACCTAATGAGGTTACTACATCTGATATTGTATTTCACGCTATGGAAGCAGGAGCTTCTGAAGAATATGCTAATCATTTGGCAGATAGTTATAAAGAAAGATATGATGCAGGTATGGATCCTTGGAAATGGAAAGCTCAGGATCAAATGGAAGTGGCATTAATGAATGAGAAGTTAAGAAAGGCTAAAGCTGGTCCTTCTAAAAAGTCTGGTGGAGTTACAACATTAAATCAACGTTCTCCACAATTATTAGCTATGGCTGATAGTGGTCAAGAGTATGCTGAGAAAATACTTCCTAAAGAACGAGATTTTTGGATGAATAGTAAAGGTATAAACTATGATTCAAAAACTAATACGCATAGACCTTCTTACGCAATTGGAGGGGTAGACGCTTTGACTGGAAAGAATTATGATTTATCTAATGCTGTTTCGGTAAGACCTACAAGTGACTATGTTACCAAGAATGGAGAAGTTTATCTTTTAACAGACGTTGTTTATGATGCAGACAGTCCACAAGCTAATAATCCTCACTACGAGGATTTATTTGGATATAATCAGTTAGATTTGGGTGAGCGAGAAGGTGATGCTCAAAATGCTGCTAAAAATAATTGGAGAGAAATGAAGCCTGAAGATGCAGGTATTGTTGGGGATCATGGTATTGATGACAATGTTTGGGTTGGTCAAGTTTTAATTCCAGTTACCGAGGAAATGAAAAGCGGTGTATTTGTGGATGGAATGAATAAAATGCTAGGACATAAGAGCACTCAAGAGGGTCATTATGGAAGTGCAACTAATGAAGATTACCAGCAGTTAACACAACAGCAAATTATGGCAGGAGCTCAACAGTACGGTGTTACTCCTGAAGAATATATGGCTGCAATGCAATACAACTCAGAAAGATAAAGATGGTAAAAAAAGAAACGGTAGAGGAATTAGCGGACAGAATTAAAGGTAATGAGCCTGCTCAGGAAACTGGAGGTTCTGTAAACATAGAAGAATTAGCAGATAAGATAATGGCTGATGGCGGAAATAACGCTCAGTCATTTGAAGCTTCTACTCGAAATGTTATTTCAAATATAGATCCTTTTTCTACAAGTGGTTTTGAACAGGAATACACTCCTGAACAACACGAGTTTGATCAAGGGTTGTTTGCTGATGCTACAAGTGGTTTATATAATAGCCTTGTTATAGACTTAGGAGAAGGTATTACTAATCTTATCCCAACTATTGCTCAAGCTGCAGGAGATGAAGGTGAGTGGGCTTCTAAATGGAAGAACAATACTACTTCTTGGTTTGATGCTCAAAGAACTATTTATAGTGACAAAGCTAATGCTCCTATTGAGGGATTTTCTGATATTACTTCTGCTCATGTTGCTCAAGGTATAGGTCAAGGAATTGGCTTTATATTAGGAATTGCAGGAGGTTCAGGATGGGCTGGTGCAGCTTCTAAGGGGGGCAAAGCTCTTAATACTATTAATGTTTTAACAAAGGCAGGTAAAACTGCTGAGGCTGCTGCAGTACTTTCTAAAACTGGAAAAACTATTAAGGCTCTTGATAAATCACAATCTACAGCTGCTCGTATAGGTTCTTACATGACTGGTACAACTTTAATGTATCCAATGATTGATGAGGAAGCTAAAAAAGCAGGTCTAAGTGATGTTGATGCTTCTCGTTTTGCATTGGGTGTTTCTGGATTAGTTTCGTTAACCGAGGGTGCTGCTTTAGAGTGGATTGGAACTATTGCTTCAAAGCCAATTACTGGTGGCATAACAAAATCGGTAGTTCAGAAAGTTCTTAAACAAGCAAAGAATAAAAGTCCTCTTGAATTACAAAAGTTATTCTTAAAGGAATTTAATCAATCTGTAAAAGGTAATGTTTCTAAAGTAGTAAAATCTGCTAGTACGGAAATGGGCCAGGAGTTTTCTCAAACTTATATTGAAGAAGGTTCTAAGAAATTATACGATACTATTTATTCTAAAGGGAAGAAAATTGGTGACGACCATTTTGGTGCTGATCTTGATTTTAGAACAAAGAAAGGATATGAAACATTTGTTCAAGCTACATTTGGTGGTTTGATTGGTGGGTTGATTGGTGGTGGAATGGGAGGTTTTCATATGTCTAAAGGTGGCTCTGACATAGCTCAGGAAACTATGTTTGGCTATATTAACTCTTCCGTTAAGACTGGTAATTTTAAAAACATTAACAAGCTTAAAGAGGCTTCAGATGTTATGCTTAAAGAAGAAAAGATAACAGAAGAAGATAATGTTTTAATTAAAGAAAGAATTGATAGCTTAGCTGAATTTGCTACTGATACTAACACTTCTGGAGTAAATGATGGCGTTGCTTTATATCAAATGTATCAATTAGATAATACTAGAAAAGATATAAACAAGTCTGCTGAGGGCGTTGTTCTTTCTGAAGAAGCAAATCCAACATTACAAAAGCAAGCTAAACAAAAAAGAGGTAAAATAGAGCAAGTTGCTGAGCGTGTTCAAGAACAATTTGATTCTGTTTTCGATTCAGGAAAACCTGATACAAAAAACAAAACAAAGTTTGAAGATAGATTAGGTGATTATAAAGATATTGTTCAAGACATTGACGAGAATAATATCGAACAGGAAGTGATTGATAAAAGATTAGATAAGATATTTGATCCTAAAGCTAAAGAGAAGTCTCAAGAAAAAGCTCAAGCTAAAGTAGCTGAAGCTGAAATGGACAAACCTAAAGAGGCTGTTGATTTTGGGAAGTCTTATACTAATGCTGATGGAGTTACTTTAACAGAGGCTTCATTAACACAAGAAGCGAAAGCTGATATTACAGCTATTCATAGTAAAGCTATGGAGGCAAGAGAAGATAAAGAAAAACAATCTGAAATTATTCAAGAAGCTGCTGATAAGTATGGCATTGATAAAGATGGGATTACTGCTATTGCATTAGGTAGAGTTAGTGATTTAAACGAAGTTTCAGTTAAGGAAGAAGCACCTAAAGAAGATAAGATTGCTGAATCTAAAAAGGTTACTCCAGAGGTTACAGCACAAACTACTGAAAGTTTAATTAATCAAATTGAAACTCAAGAAGATTTAACTGAAAAGGATTTAGATGCTTTACAAAAAGAAGCTGATGAAAAAGAAATTAGTTCTCCGGAATTGGTTGATGCCATCTCAAAACGTAGAGAAGAAATAGTTGCTAAAAAGGAAGCTAAACCTACTGCGAAAAAAACAGAGGAAAAACCGACTACTAAACCTGTTGAGGTAGAGGAAGTTGCGAAGGAAGAAGTTGTTAGCGAAAAAACTGACGAAAAAACAGAGGCTACTAAGGAGGAGAAAGTTACTCCAGAAGAACAAGAAAAGATTGATGAGCAAGTAGCTGAAAATGTTTCTGCAGAACAAGCTAAAATTGATAAGATTAAATCTATTAATAGAAGAAAGAAGCTTGTTTCAAAAGAGCAAAGAAAGCGTATTAATAGTTATGATGCACAATTGATTAAAGACAACCCTGCATTGTATTCCGAGGTTAAGAAACACTTCAAAAGAATATTCCCTTCAATCCCTATGAGAGAGGTTGATGGTCTTGGTACAAAATATGGGGTAAATGTTCTTGCAAGATTGATTGAAAGTGGAATTGAGATAGACCCTAATAAGGCAATACAAACTTCTTTAATTCACGAATACGGCCACGTATTCTTAGAAACTCTTGGAGCGAATCATCCATTGGTAAAACTTGGACATAAGATTATTAAAGACACTGATTTCTTTAAAGAAGCTAAAGAGAATTATCCTGACAAGCTTGAGGCTGAACAATTAAATGAAGCACTTACTGAGGCTGTTGCAGTTGATTCATTAGCTATTCTTGAAAGAAGATTAGATGGTGCTAAATTTGAGCAGTTCAAGGAGTGGTTAAAATCTCTTTGGAGTAAATTGAAATCTACTATTGGCAAAGCTAATCAGAAAGATGTTACTCGATTACTTGCAAGGAATATGACATTGGCTAATAAGCCGTTCTCTACCGACATAAGTACTTTGATTGGTATGGATAAAAACCAACGTAAAAGCGCTCCTATTCCAAGGAGAGTTTCTAATACAGTTGATATGGTTTATGAAAACCTATCTATACAATTATTAGAATACATTTCTGATAAGGATGCTACATTTGATTTTAAGAATAAGAGGGATCAATCTTTAGTTGCTTTTTCTACATTGCTAGAACAATACTATGATGAGAAGAATAATTTAGTTCCTTCTGATGCTAAGATATTTGACAATGTAGACTTAGGTATTTCAATTAAAGAAGATTGGGAAACTCTAGAAGATGTTCGTGGGTTTGCCAAAGCTCTTAAAGAAAAAGATTCTGAAATTTTTAGTGCTGCTGATACTGTTGTTAATTCAATGTTCAAATCCAATCTTGAAGTAGACCTTGAAGAAGATATTGATGATGAGGTTGATCAAGGAGATGAGATAGATAATCAAGGTAGCGACAATGCAATTAAAGCCACGAAAAGAGTTTCACTTTCAGTTCGTAGTATATTGTCTTCAATTGTGGATAACGCAGGAAAGAAAGTTGGTAGTGATGCTGTATTTTCTTACGTAGCCAATATTGCTGAAAACACTTATAAGAAAGCAGGTTTGGTTAAGGCTCTTGAGAATGACCAACAAAATCCAATTGCTAGAAGAATTACTCAGCTTATTAGTTCGTTAAGAAAAGGTTCTGCAGAAGACAAACAAAAACTTGCTGGATTTCTACAAGAAATATCTTCACTTGTTCAGGTTGAAAGTGAGGGGGCTAACTTCTCTATAACTAAAACTGACAAAGGAACTTCTTACGCTGTAAGAAATCCTATTAGAAATAAAGATAAAACTTACAATGGCTTAACAGAGGTATTGTCAAATCTAACTAAGGAAGAGCAAGATTGGCTTAAACTTTCTAACTTAAAAGACCAGGGGTATATTCAAGCTGTTGGTAATTTCTATAATAAAGGAGAGGTTAGTGAGGATTTATCTACATTTATCGGTGAGTTAGGAAATATTCTTAATGTAACTATAACTGAAGATTCTTTAAGAAAAATCATAGATAACTTTACTCCATCTTACAATAAGGATGGTTCATTAAAGTATTCAAAAATTCAAAACTTATTTTTCGCATTAGGTTCTACTAATGAGAAGTCAGCTTCTTTGGTTGGTGTTTCTCTGGAGAATACAACTTTCGATAAGATAACTGGATTCTTAGATAAGATATTTAGTGGTATAGGACTTACGGTTCTAAACAACACGTACCTAAATGGCGCAAACAATACTGTTACAACTACTCAATTAGGTCATTGGGTTAGTACTCTTAATTCAATGTTAACTAATGATGAGAGTGGTCGTGTAGAGGCTATGCAGAAAAGTGATATTTACAAGAACAATCCTGTATTTGATTACTTTGTTAAGGAAGGAAAGGTTCGATACTCTGTGTTTGATTCATTAAAGAATTTTGCTACTGGAGAGAATGTGGAATATGCTGATATGTCTGATAGAGATTATATGATGTTGCAACTTTCTAAATTTGGAACAAGTACCTCTAAGAATCATTACTCTCAAACGCTAGGTGTAAAATCAAACAGACAAAGTATAACTATGTTTGAGGTTCCAAGCTATACTGGAATAGATGGTAAATTTGACCGTTCTCAATTAAGAAGAGCATACGATAATCAAGTAGCAATGCTTCAACCAATTTTAACAAAGATGTTGAGTGAGGCTAAAAATGATGCTGCTAAAAAAGATTTAATTGAGGATTTTAATAAGTTATATATTCATACTGCTAACAAAGATGGAAACATTACTTCTGGACTAAGTAAGGCTAAATATGAAAGTGAAATAAATGAGATTAAAACTATTGCTAAAGCTAACAATTTAGATAAAGCTTTCTCTAATAAAATTGGTAGAAACAAGCAAGGTGGTCCAAACCAGTTTGAATCATTTAATGATTTAGTTGAGAATTTCTTTTTCGTAGAGGCTTTAAATAGAACTTCTCTTAATGATATTTATGGCGGTGTTGCTTTAGAGTATGCTAATATAGTTGCAGGTAAAGCAACAAAGGGTGGTGTTCAACAGAATACTAAAAGAATGTCCTCTTCTGACAGTAATGGTAAGCAAATCGAAATAGACAAGCCTATTCATTATATTGTTTATGAAACTAATGATAGTGGTGCTGATTCATTTAAGTTTAATGGTTCTCATTTAACAAAACATATTGATAAAGAAACTGGCTCATTAGATCCTTTAGGAATAAATTCTAAGGAGTTGGTATTTCAAGTTGACCCAAAGACAGGTCAAACAGTTTATATTAAAACAAGTGGACTTAACTTAAAAGTTAATGAAGATGGTTCAACTAATTTAGATGGCTTCGGTGATAACATGAAAGCTCTTGCTAATGCAATGAAATCTGTTGAACAAATGTTGGCTACGGAAGCAGACCCAAATCCTTATGTAGTATTTATGGATTCATCTGCATCCAAAGGAACTCATAAATTCAAGACAGTTAATTTCCAAGATGTTATGGATGGTGATTTAACTTCTGTTAAGAGCAAGGTTAATACTATCACTATAGACAATTTAACTACTCCGTTTAACCTCAACAAGACTTTAAAGGGTGTTAATGAGCAAGAAGCTATTTTGTCCACTCAAGCTGCTATAATTCAGTTTAATGCTAATCAAGATATAAATGCTTTTGAAGAAGCTGCTACTGAATATCTTGAAGAGAAAATGAAAGGCAAGAATGGTAAGCCGGGAATAGTTGATCAATTATTAGATTTTGATGCTAATATAAATGAGCTTACTAAGGATATGAATGAGCGTGAGAAATCTGCTACCACTGAAATCCTTGATGCTATTAAAGAATACAATGCTAATCCTGACAACAAAAAGAAAATAACAACTTTTGACCATCCAAGTTTGAAGTTAGTTTATGAGCAATTCGTTGCAAGTAGATTAGCTAAACGAGGAACAAAAGTTGAAATGCCAGGAAACTTTATGCACCAATTGCCAGACTTTAGCGGTAAGGGTAAAAAGTTAGAGGGTAAACAAGTTGCTGTATCTTGGAAGATGTTCTTTGATGAAAAGCCTACCAAGGAACAAGAGGATGCTTTTATTGCTTCTGCTGATAATAAGGTTGCGGTTGTTCGTATTCCTTCTTCTGCAGAGATGAGTATATTCGGTGGAACTGTTGGTTACTTTTTAGATACTGATGCTAATGTTGTTGTTCTGTCTGATGAGTTTGTTGATTATTCTGATTCAGACCACGATGGAGATAAGGCAATGGTTTATCGTAGAGAAATTGGAACTGATGGAAAATTCATTTCAGAAGAAGAGAGTATTAAAACTAAAATGTTTAATAGGTTCTATGATAATTTAACTACTGCTGAATTTGAAAAGAAACGTGAAACAACATTAAGTTTAGACCCTATACGTGAAGCTGTTGGAGTTATGGAGGGTGACTTTGCTACTGCAACAATTAATGAAATGGTTGATGTGGCTCAGAAGATGGGGTTAGGTCAAGTTGCTACGGGTAGATTTGCTATTGCAGGAAAGTTAATGGCTCTATTAAGTCAGTCAAATGAAGAACTTAAAAAGGCTATTACTTATAAAGGTAAGCC
>Ga0255376_1022_pt1 | contig 13029 bp, 12 predicted proteins | sample ANMaggSeSYBR01C3_FD_182095 | JGI IMG/M metagenome (GOLD analysis project Ga0255376, IMG submission 182095) | Sediment cell enrichment communities from methane seep in Santa Monica Basin, California, United Staets - ANME aggregate JGI... | ecosystem: Environmental > Aquatic > Marine > Cold seeps >...
GCCGGAGCTTTGATCTCATTATCCTGCGGCAAGCTTGTGATGGTCCCGGCAACTACGATTGGCGACTGCGCACCGATTACGTATTCCCAGGAAGGGGCTGAAATGCTGGGTGAAAAGTTTCAGTCTCCCATTCGGGCAAAGTTCAGGGCCCTGGCAAAAAGAAACGGGTATCCGGTCAAACTGGCCGAAGCCATGGTCTCGCTGGACAAGGAAGTGATTGAGGTAGAAATCGATGGCAAGAAGATGATTATGGATGCCAGTGATTTAAAAGATCTGACCGATGAAGAAAGAGAGAAAATAACATCGAGAAAAACATTAGTAGAAGAAGGTGAACTGCTGACCATGGATGCGGAGGAAGCAGTGGAACTCGGTTTTTCAACGATGACAGCCGGGAGTATCGATGAAATGCTTCAGCAGATGGGAATTAAGAACTATGAAGTGATTGCCATCGAGCAGAGCTGGTCGGAAACGATGGTACGGTTTATCGGCAGTATCGCGCCCATTCTTATGATGATCGGCATGGCAGCCCTGTATATGGAAATGAAAGCGCCGGGTTTTGGTGTGCCGGGAATTATCGGTATTTTATGCCTTGCCATTGTTTTTTTAAACCAGTACATGGTTGGCTTGGCAGATTACACGGAACTTTTGATTCTCGGCTTTGGCATCGTCTTGATGGGTATTGAAGTATTTGTTCTGCCCGGTTTCGGTATTGCCGGGTTTGCAGGAATCGTATTCTTAGCTGTGGGACTGATTCTGTCGCTTCAGGGATTTGTAATCCCGGACCCGGACATCCCCTGGGAGGCCGATCTGTTGTTTCATAATATTGCTGTTGTTTTAGCCTCTTATATCTTTGCGTTTATGTTTACTTTGTTTTTTATGCGGTATATTCTTCCACGATTTTCAATTGGTACAAAAGGACCTTATTTAATGGCGGATTTGAAAGACGCCCATGCCGATTCAACTGAAACTGCTAAGATTAAAACCGGAGACAGAGGTGTTGCCAAAACGTATCTTCGGCCGTCTGGAAAAGCAGATATCAACAATGACCTTTTCGATGTCGTCACTGAAAGTGAATTCATCGAAAAAGGGACATCCATTGTTGTTTCATCGAAAAAGGGAAATCGAATTATTGTATCCCGAATTATTGAACCCTGAATTAATTAACCAAGGATAAGCCAGTAATTATGAGCTCACTCGTTCTTCCGATTATATTGCAGTTGATTGGTGTGGTAGTGCTGATAGCTGAGATTATTATTCCGTCCGGCGGTATTCTGGCTATTATAACCGTCAGTTTGATAGGATATTCATTGTATCTTGTTTTTACCACAATATCAACTTTTGCCGGCATGGTGTTTGTTATCGCTGATATTATTATGTTTCCGATTGTGTTGTTTGCCGGTATCAAGCTGCTTGCCAAATCACCGGCAACATTGAAAACATCGCTTTCAAAGGCCAATGGGTTTTCTTCACAATCAGAAGAACTCATCGAATTTTTGGGTCATACGGGAATGGCTGTCACAGATCTTCGACCGGCCGGAACAGCTGTGATAAATAATCGGCGGGTGAATGTGGTCAGTCGGGGAGAGTATCTTGACAAAGGGACGGAGATTGTTGTTCTGGAAGTGGAAGGGAATCGGGTTGTGGTTAAGCAAGTTGAAAAAGAGTGATGTAAAACAATCGATCCCCTATGATTTTTGTGTGTTAATGAAATCTAAAATAGTTAAACTGCTGTGACATTTTTGTCTCAGTTGATTTAAACCTTTAATCAGTAAATAAGGAGTGTTGAAATGGGATTTTCATCCATTATGTTTATCCTTCTGGGTATTGCAGGCGTCATATTGTTGTATTTTATCGGGTCAGCGATTTCCCTGTGGGTGCAGGCCTTGGTTTCCGGTGCCCGTGTAGGGCTGTTTAATATTATCTTTATGCGGTTTAGAAAAGTCCCGCCCAGCATGATTGTTAATTCCAAAATCATGGCGGTTAAAGCCGGGCTTCCCGGGATTACAACCGACGATCTGGAATCCCATTACCTTGCCGGCGGTGATGTGATGAGAGTCGTTCAGGCTCTGATCGCAGCAGATAAGGCCAATATTGAATTAAAATTTAACCGGGCAGCTGCAATTGATCTGGCAGGCAGAAATGTGCTGGAAGCCGTCCAGATGAGTGTAAATCCCAAAGTGATTGAAACACCGATGGTCGCGGCAATGGCCAAAGATGGTATTCAGTTAAAGGCTTTGTCCCGCGTCACAGTTCGTGCCAATCTGGATCGACTGGTTGGCGGTGCCGGAGAAGAGACCATTCTTGCCCGTGTTGGTGAAGGAATTGTTAGTTCCATCGGATCGGCGGACAGCCATAAAGGCGTGCTTGAAAATCCGGATAACATTTCCAAACGCGTACTTGAAAAAGGACTGGATGCGGGTACGGCTTTTGAGATTCTGTCCATTGATATTGCGGATGTGGATGTAGGAAAAAATATCGGTGCTGTCCTGGCAACTGATCGTGCGGAAGCGGACAAGATCATTGCTCAGGCAAAAGCCGAAGAACGACGTGCCATGGCATTTGCAGTAGAACAGGAGATGAAGGCAAGGGTCCAGGAGATGCGGGCCAAGGTTGTTGAGGCAGAGGCAGAGGTGCCGCTGGCAATGGCAGATGCTTTCCGTCAGGGTAACTTGGGTGTTATGGATTACCTGAGAATGAGAAATATTCAGGCGGATACCCAGATGCGCGATACCATTGGCGGTCCGAAAGACAGCAAGGGAGAGCCTCCGTCAGATCAGGAAGGCTAAAAAAATACCATCTAACATCCAATAACGGCGTTGCGGTCTTCCTCAAAATGCTCACATAGCAAGCTATGCTCCGCTTTTTCGGCGGCCCGCGCCTTGTTCTTGGATGCGATCTGGCGTTTTTAAACATTTATAGAGACTTTTCGTTTATCACGAATTAATTTTTTCCATGAAAGGACTGTAGTGGATTTTATTGATGTCGTTTTAATCGTTAGCTTTTCAAGAGGACAATCATGGACTTTGGTGATGTAATATTTTTTCTTGTTTTTGTTGGTATTATTATTTCCAATATTATGAAAGCGATGAAGAAAGCCGGCAAACAGAAAGATGAAAATAAAGAAGTCGGCAAGCAAAACGTGAAAAAATCCGGATGGAAGAATGTGCTCGAACAAATGCTGGCAGAAGCCAGAAAGCAGATGGAACAAGCAGAAGGAAGCGGCGGCAGCCCCTCTTCAGGAAAACCTTCCGGATGGGAAGATTTGATGTCGAAAAAAGAGCCGTCACCGGAAAAATCGATAAAAAGAACATCTGAGCGTAAAGTGGCAAGAAAGCCCAGACAGCCAGTGATTCTTGATGATGCTCCGGTTCGTAAAAGAGTAAAATTCCGACCGGAATGCATGCGCTGTAATGAATCCATGAAAGAGATAACAGACCTGGGGACCGGCAGGCAAAAGGGTTTGATCTATTGTGACAGTTGTGGAGAACAGCATAAATATCAGATTGTTAATGGAGAGTTGAAGTTAAAGCAGGCAGATGCACTCCGGAAAAAATCTGTTAGAGCACCTGAAAGAAGCTATCAGGAAGTTGAGGAAAAAAGCAGAGCACACGGAAAAGTGCCCCCTGTGAAGTATGACGAAACGGCCTCGCCGTCCGGAACAATTAAGATACCGCAACAAATGACCCAGGCCGATCTAATGAACGCGGTTGTCTGGTCTGAAATACTGGGAAAACCCATCGGTTTAAGGGATATGGAAATATAATTCGCTAAGGTCACTGAACCCTTGCGAAAGCTGGATTAAAGACAGCAGATAAAGTTAGAAAACCACAAAAGCAAAAGAATATTGATTTTTTTTACTGCTTTTGTGGTTTTTTTTGTGATGATTATTATATTATAGTGGATTTTGTTTTAACAGGTGTTGAAAAAAAATATGTGATTGCCAATACGGTGTTAAAATTTGACTTTAAATGGTCATTTATAGATATATACGCTGCTTTTTCGTCAAATTATGCCTTGTCAGATTTTTTTAGCTTTGATCTGGGCTCATCACATTTTTCAAGAACTTGTTACGTATTCTCTTTATTTGGAGCATTGAATAATTGATTAGAAACCTTAACAGCATTAAAAATAAGCACGTAATCTTTGCTGCTGCTGTTGTCATACTTTTGATAATATACTGTTTTAAAGATATATCATCCGCATCTTCGAATAAATCAGCGCCTTTGATGTCTGAAAGTGATCTCTTGAAGGTGAAAGATTTTTCAGAAACAGCGGCTGAAAGTTCAGCATTGCCGGTAATCATTCCTGAGGTTGATAAAGGCCCCTGGTTTCGGTCAGTTTATCTGTCGGATGCGGTCAGTCTATCTGAAAAGATTTGTTTTACCGGGTCTGTAAATGATGACTTCCGGCTTAAAAACATCAAGGTTGTGGTGCGTACTCCCGCAGGTTCCGGGTTTGAAGTTATTAATGAATCAATTTCCGGAACCAGTATAGATCTTTCAGAGTTCTGTATTGATGGCATTGACAGTTTGCATAAGGGCAGGGAAGGGGATTATGCAATCATTCTGGTTGTTACGGATAGTGCTAACCAGGTCATCTCCAAAACCTTTTATATCTCTGTACCTTCACGTCACAGTTGTCAACAGGATATGCATGGCGGGCAGTGTGTTAATTACGTGAGACGTTTTTTTGGCGGGGGGTATGATTTAATGCCGGGACTTTGTATCTATGAGGACTGTGGTGCGTATCATGCATGGGACGTCTGGGATCTGGGGTATGGAAAAGGCCGTCTGCCGAGAGAAAATTCGATCCTTATTATGGATAAGGAAACGTTGCAGTTTGGACATGTGGCAGTAGTGTTAAAACTGAAACGGAATGCTGATAAAACATATACGTTAACGGTGTGTGAGTCGAACTGGGACCGTGATGAATTGATTGACTGTAATATTCGCTATACCTATTTTCCTGAAACATCAAAGGTTATCAGAGAGGGCAGAAGTAAAAGTTATGATGTGGCAGGATTTATTTACAGCGATATTGATAATTCACCCAAAGATGTTCCCCCTGAATACGAAAATGCCGCACTGCCAAACCTGGTGATATATCCCGACAAAGCCTATTTCAGAGGGTATGCAAGAGATGATGTCGGTTTGAAGGAAATCAAAATTGAGGTGAGCGGTCCAAGAGGAAACAAACTGCCTGTTGTTAAAAGAAAGGTCAACGGATTAAGCAAAGATCTGTCTGATTTTTGGTTTGATAGCAGTAACCTTGAATATGCCGGTGTTGAAGGCCATTATATTGTCAAATTAATTATAATTGACACAAATGATCAGGCGCGTTCGCGAATTTTTCCTGTTCTGGTTAACAGTGAAAATTAGACCAATGTTTTACAATCCACAGATTTATATTACAGAACTGCAGTGAATGTTGGAGATATTAAGCAGTTGGTTGGAAAAAAGAAAAAATCACTTTATAAAATGCTGCTGGAATTTCCGGTTATCATTTTTATATCTTTTGGCGTCTGTTTCTCCGGTGTCTCATCAGCTTCAGAGAAAATGATTCAACGCGATATTAATAATGACGGTATCACAGATCAGGTCGCATATGTTGATTCAGGTAGAGTTGTTACCAGGCTTGAAACAGACAATAACGCAGACGGTCATATGGAATCCGTTCAGTACTATGAAAACGGTAATCTTATGCGAACGGAAAAAGATACCAACGGTGACCGGACAATGGATATCCGGAATCATTTTGCAAATGGACGCCGCATTTTCCAGGAAAAAATGGATTCCCAGGGACAGATGATCTATGTGATCCTGTTTGATGAAACCGAAAAGATTTTAGAAATCAAAAAAGACACTAATCAAAACGGATCATTTGACCGGCATTTTTTTTATACATCCGGCATTTTAACCTCTTCAACCTGTGACGAAACAGGTGACGGAAACATTAATATCTGGAAAACCTATCAGAAAAAACAGGTCATATATAAAAAAACAGATGAAAACGGGGATGGACTGCCGGAAGAAGAAATATTTTATAATCAAAATCAGGAGCCGGAGAAATCCTGCCACGATCTGAACGCTGACGGATATCTTGAAACCCGACGGGAATACAATGATGGCCAATTGAAAACGGAAAAAAAAGATTTAAACCAGGATACAGTGTTTGACCTGATAATTGCATATAAAAATGGCCGGAAATATATTGAAGCCCGGGATGCAGATTTTGACGGTGTCGATGACATTGAAACCCGTTATAAAAATGGGAAAAAAGTGCAATGTAAGCATGATACGGATTTTGATGGTATCAAGGAGCGCACTGTATTTTATGATAATGATGAAAATCCATTGAAAATTATCGTGGATACCAATGGAAATAATGCCCCGGATCAATGGCAGTATTTTAATAACAACACATTGGAATGCTTTGAAAAAGACAGGAATCATGATGGTCAGCCGGATTTGAAGATATTTTATGCCAATGGAGAAAAACAGCGGCTGATAAAAGATGATGATTTTAACGGGTTTTTTGAAATCACCCAACGGTTTGAAGAAGATGGCTGGACAGTCATTGTGGAGCTTGATTCAAATGAAAACAGTCTTGCGGATTCAATCTTTTTTTATATCGCAGAAGCTCTCGCAAGAAAAGATGTTGATGAAAACAGGGATGGTCGAATCGACTTCCGGGAATGTTATGATCATAATGGCCGAATGGTAAAAAGTGAAGAAGCTGTTGATGGTGCCGGATGTTTGAACATGGCCTGGTATTATGATGATTCGCAGATGCCTGTCCGTGCTGAAAAAGATACAGATGCTGATGGCCGGCCGGATATATGGTATTACTACGCAGGAAACCATTTGACAAAGGTCTGTGAGGACACCAATCATGATGGCAAGCCGGATATCTGGGAAGAATTCGGGGAAGCAGAGGAGATGCTCCGGCGATCAAAGGATTTAAATTTTGATGGCATTCCCGATATCAAAGAAGATTTTACAACATCAGAAACTGTTTCTGATCCAAGTATTAATGATAACTTGTAATTTTTATAGAAAACCGGAATATTATTAACCACTGTTTATGCGATTATTCTTAAAATAACCGGAGAATATATATATGTTGGAGTTATTAACCAAGGGCGGGGTGCTGGTCGTGCCGATTTTTTTATGCTCTGTGCTGGCCCTGGCAATTTTTATTGAACGAATGATACGCTTTTCATTAATGCGGAGCCGGGGAGCCGGGTTGGCGGATATAATAATCCGCCTGTTGAGAACTGGTGATGCAACGGCAGCCCATGAAAAAGCGATCAATAGCAATTCGCCCATGGGTCGGGTACTGGCCCAGGCCATTCGATTCAGGAGCCGTGACCGGGAGACGTTGGAGACGGTTATTTTACATGCTACGGAAGAGGAAGTAAGAGGGCTCTCCTCTTATCTGCAGGCCCTTGCAACAATAGGCAATATTGCTCCCTTGCTGGGACTGCTTGGAACTGTGATGGGGATGATTAAAGCATTTATGGTCATTCAGCAAATGGGGGGGAAGGTGAATGCGGCAGTGCTGGCCGGGGGTATCTGGGAAGCCATGCTGACAACTGCGTTGGGGCTGGCAGTGGCGCTTCCGACCATGGTGGCGCACAGCTACCTGTTCGCACGCGTAGATAAATATGAAGCCCGGCTGAATGCAGGGGCGGTTAAGTTTATGACTGAGTTGGAGCACCAATAGGGAGTCTATCGGCATGTTGTTACATCGAAAAAAACGGGCGCGTTATCAGATGCAGGCGCCTTTAACGTCATTGATTGACATTGTATTTATGCTGCTGATTTATTTTCTGCTGACAACCAATTTTATGGTGGAGCAGGGCATTGATGTGAATCTTCCTGATGCCACGGCATCTGCCCCGCAGACCCGTCAGGAGATCACCGTCTATATTAATCAAGCCGGCAAGGTATTTTTGGGTAAACAGCCGATAGCTTTCAATGATCTGTTTGATCGTTTGCAGGAGAATATCAGTCAGAATCCGGAAAAGCTGGTGGTCATCAAAGCTGATGGCGCGATCATGTTAGACCGGGCGGTCCAGGTGATGGACATTGCCCAGGCTGCCGGGGCGAAGAAGATGTTTCTTGCCACGGAAAAAATCAATTAATCTTTTCCTGGTTCGCTCATTTTATGCGTTATAAAGCGCTCGCAGTATAACAAACACGGCGTCGCACTTTATGCCTTGAAAATCAACGAACCAGAAAAGGATGATATCCGGGCAGTAGCGTTATAAAATGTTGTTGAGGAAATAATTGGTCGCAGAGAATATAAATAAAGAAAAACCCAACTGGCTCTTATATGCACTGATTGCGGTTTCAGTTGTGATCCATGCGGGAATATTTTTTCAAGCCTCGGGCCGGTTTAATTTTAAAAAAGTATCATACATTGAGGTCGGGGTTCGTAAGCAAGTAAAGCAACAAACCCGCCAAATTCCCAGGCCCCGGGCGCGTCCGGCAACGGAAATGCACAAGACTGCTTCATCTCGTGTATTACCGGATTATACAATTCCGGTTATTGAACCTGTGCCTGAGTTCGAAGAGGCCGTGAATCACGACGAAAATGTCCCGGAGTCTGTCTCTTTTTCAGAAGAACTCCCGGAAGCAGTTGACATGGAAGTTGTTGAGTTCGTTTTGCCGGAGGTTGAAGAGGCCGGCGGTTTTGGTTCCCGGATGGACTATCTGGATATGGTTCGGCTCAGAATTGAGAGATTTAAACAGTATCCACAGTTTTCGCGGCAGAAAAATATGGAAGGAATGGTGACAGTCGCTTTTTTGATCGGGCCTGATGGTTTTATATCTGGCCTGAGTGTTGTCAGGAGTTCCGGGTTTCCCTCACTGGATAAGGCGGCATTAGCAGCTGTGAATAATGCGGCGCCGTTTTCAGCGCCGCCGGAGAAGTATTTTTCAGGTCCGTTGCGTGTGAAGGTGCCCATCGCGTTCGAATTAATTAAATAGGAGAAAAAAATGAAAATAGGCGTTTCAGGAAAAGGCGGGTGTGGAAAAAGTACATTGTCGGTATTGCTGGCCCGGTCCATGAAAAAACTGGGGTATCGGGTGCTTCTCGTGGATGGTGATGAATCCAATATTGGCCTTGAAAACCTGACTGGAATTGCTGAACCAAAGCATCTGATGGATTATTTGGGCGGGAAAAAAGGATTTAAGGCAAAATTGAACCAGACCATGATGATGGATAATCCGGCTGGATTATTTTCCGGAAAGCAGACCATTGATGACCTGCCAAAAGAGTGTATTGCAACATCGGACGATGGTCTTGAGATGCTGATTATCGGTAAAATTCACCATATCGGCGAAGGCTGCGCCTGTCCCATGGGAGTTTTGTCAAAAAAGTTTCTGGCAAGTCTTGAAACCGGAGAACGGGAAGTGATCCTGATAGATTCTGAGGCAGGTGTTGAGCATTTTGGCCGCGGGATTGTCGGTGAATGTGATTTGATCTTAGGTGTCATTGATCCCACGTCCGAGTCCTTTCAACTGGCAAAAAAAATGACTGAAATGGCGGCCAATGCCGATAAAGAAATTTGCTTTGTTTTAAACAAGGTGGAACCGGCTATTGAAGAAGTGATGAAACAGAATCTGGACTCGGCAAAAGTCATTGGCATGATACCCAAAGATAATTCCATTTTTATGGAAAGCCTTGAAGGAAATCAATTGACAAAAACAATGCCGGAAATAGATGAGATCTGTAAAGAAATACTTCCCGGATAATGGATAAGCGGTTTAACAGGATAAAAAAAAGGCAGCTTTTTAGACAAACACGTTCAGGGACTCAAAGAGAAAATTTTGATTTATAAACCCTGCGCTCCAGCATGCGCTTTTTCTTGGTAACGCAGGCCATGCAGGAGCAATCCGGGGCAAGTGGATGATCTCCAAGTTTTTCTGACAAGGCTATGGATTCTTCAATCATGCCAATGATTTGTTTAAAAGTCTTGTCAGCTTGTAATTTGCTGGGATTATTTTTTTCTATATTTTCCAATTGAAAGAATCCTGCTTTTCTGCCTTTTCAAATATATCCTTGACCAATTGAACCTGTTTAAACCTTTCAGCAAATTGGAATACCCTGTCCTTTTCGATCCTGTTAAACGGTTTCGGGATCATTTGTTTGGTATCCAGCCGAAGTAAATAAATGATGTCAGCAGCATCCCTGTGTATTCTACCCGGATTGTTGGCAATCGCCATTATTTTTAAAATAATATAGTCGCTGGGTTGTATGACAGGATGTTTTCCTGTTGGCTCATTTTCAACTTCAATGCTGTTTTGTATCATTGATTTTCCATCATTTGTGTATACGAACAAAAAGTCAATATTCCAGAGATCTTTCTGATCTGAATCAAATTGCGCAAACGAATCCGTATCCTGAAAACAATTATATCCCAGCTGTTTCATAACATCAGATATTTGTTTTCTGAATTTTTCTTCTGAAATCAGATCAATATCAGCTGTATACCTCGGAAGACCATAATGGCCAAGCGCAAATGCGCCGATGATGGCATATGGAATTGAGCGGTTTCTAAGGTGCCCGGTGATCTTTTCAATATTTTCTTTAAATCTGGAAGATGACATACCTTAAATTTCATATATTTATTTGAATTCAATAGGTAAACATTTTACCTGTCATCATCTTTTGATGCAAACATAAAATGCGTGTCAGCTCGAAAACACTTGATTTCAGATAAGTATGACAAATCGATGATGGCGCAATTCAGCGATCGACCGGAAGGAAGGTTGATATTATGAAAGTCGGGTATCGCGCAGCCTTTCTCGGTCCCACCAAAGTTTGAATATCCATTGTTTTACCATCATTTCTCAATATTCCGACTGGTTGCCACATCCAGGCCATACCATGCAAATTCCAGAGAGACACGGGCAAGCACAAGCCGCCCCTGGGCCTGGACCAGATCACGCTGGGCCTCGTTTAAACGGACAAGGGACGTCTGGCCGGCGGCGTATTCTTTTTCTACCAGCTCCCGGTTTTGATTAACCAGCTTTGCATTTTTACGCTGCAGATCCAGTTGCTCCTGAGATGCCTTGAGCCTTACAAGGGCCTTTTTTACTTCTGATGAAACTTCCAGACGCTGATCGGCAAGCAGGTTTTCAGCCACCATACGGTTTGCTTTGGCCTCGTTAATCTGGGCCCGGGTCAACCCGCCGGCAAAAATATTATAATTAATGGTAAGGGACACGTTGTTTCCGAAATCATCACTACTGAAATCAGCATCATCAAAGCGATCTCCGGTGGCTGAAGCAGACAGAATGATATCCGGATATACCTCCGCCCAGGCTTCGCCCACGGCAGCATCGGCCTGCTTGAAGGTATAATCGGCCCGGACCAGGTCCGGGCGGTGAGCCAGGGCATATGACATCTGATCATTCAGATCAGGCAGCATCATCCGTCCCTTTGTTTCCGTTGCCAGTCGGGCAATGGTGTATGCTTCAGGTAATATAGCGTTTTCAAATCCAAGCAGGGCTCCTAATCCGGTCAGGGAAATTTCATAATTCTGACGAGCAGTGATCACTGAAGACCGGGCCGCATTCACCTGTACTTCGAAATTTAAAATATCACTTAAAGGGCCGGTGCCGAATTCTTCCCGCATCCGGGCTTCTTCAGCCAGTCTCTGGTTAAAAGCTTCATCTGCCTCAGCAATGGCAATGTCCTCCCGGGCAAGCTGTGTTCGGTAAAAGGCTTCAGACACAGCAGACAACAGCAGTCGATGGGTGTCATTCCGGGCCGCTTGTGTTTCCGTTCGTCCATATTTTGCCGCCAGGTTAGCAAAATGCCGCTCAAACCCGTTAAATACTATCCAGGAAGCGGTGATACCGGCAGAATAATAATCGTTTGGATCGCTGATTGAGGCATCCGGATCGAATGCTTTTGCCTGGGCCATACTGATGGCGTAGTCATAATCTGACAGATTTATGCGGGACGCCGATGCCGCAGCATCGATTCTTGGAAAATAACCTGCGCGGGCTTGCAGCACCCGTTCAGCCGCTGCTTGTACCCGTTCAGCAGCCGCAGCCAGCGACGGGTTGTTTTCAAGCGCAATAGCGCAGGCAGTCTGAAGGTCCAGGATATCACCGTCTGATTGTCTCGGACCGGTAACGGTTTCAGAAAACACTTGGGTTGCCATAGACATGACAATAATTAATGAAAATAGTATATTTTGCATATCATAGTATCCTTATTTATTCTTGAAAAATCGGTCTGCCTGATGCCGGTTGATCCGAAATGTCTGCGAATGGGGTGATCTCCTCATTCTCCACGTTTTCATGCATTTTCATCAGATCGATCTTTCTGTCCCGGGCAGGTTCCACTTCTTCACGCAGTGTCCAGCATCCATGGCGCAGCCTGTGAATCACGCGTCGTAAGTCATTTAATATGGCCAGCAGGTTCGGAATCAGCAGCAGGGTCAACATGGTGGCAAAAGCTACGCCGGCCGCCAGTGACAGGGCCATGGGAATCAGAAACTGCGCCTGGAGGTCTTGTTCCATGATGATGGGAGCCAGGCCGCCCACGGTACTGACCGTAGTGAGAAAAATAGCCCGGAAGCGCCGTTTCCCCCCATTCAGCAGAGCATCCTGAAAGGTCATGCCCTCGGCGATGTTTTCATTGACCCGTTCGATAAGCACAATCGCATCGTTGACCACCACACCGGTAAGGGCCACCATGCCGAATATGCTTAATATTGACAGATCAAACCCCAAAAGCATATGCCCCGCAACCGCGCCGATGATCCCGAACGGAATGGTAAACAGAATGATCAAGGGCTGTGCATAAGACCTGAACATGGTGGCAATAATAATAAAGATTCCCAAAATAGCCATGGGAAAACCGATGACCAGGCTGCCAAAGGATTCATTCATTTTCTTCTGCTCTCCCTGGAGGGCGATCTGCAGTCCCGGATGATCTTTTCTGAGTTTTGGGAAAAAGTTTGTAATCAATTCTTCAAATATTTCATTGGCATTTGCCTTGTTGGAA
>Ga0255376_1021_pt2 | contig 12861 bp, 15 predicted proteins | sample ANMaggSeSYBR01C3_FD_182095 | JGI IMG/M metagenome (GOLD analysis project Ga0255376, IMG submission 182095) | Sediment cell enrichment communities from methane seep in Santa Monica Basin, California, United Staets - ANME aggregate JGI... | ecosystem: Environmental > Aquatic > Marine > Cold seeps >...
GTATTGATAGAAACCTTTTTTATTCTCCATCAACATTGCCTTAATATTCGGACAACAATCCAAGTCTAAATGATTTACATATGTATTACCCGAGCTCATAATGAAATCTGCATTTCAGTCCATTCTACAAGGCCGAAATTTACTAAAATGATAAAAAGGGGTATGCTAATGGATATTGCAGAATCATTAACAGGTTCAGCTTATATTGACAAGAGGCAAAAAATTCGGTTGGCGAATAATCAAGTCAGTGAACCAAGAAAAAGAAATACTTTCAAGGCTCGCTAAAATTCAAGAATTTACATTAAAAACTGATGAAGAGGAATGCAATTATCTGATCGAGAACAACCCGGAAAATATTAATCTATTTATTCCGTATATTATTGAGCTTCTAAGACATGGGAAAATCAAAATTGCTAAACCGCTGGCAGAACAGTTCAGTAAAAAGTTTGGTAAAATGTTTAGTTTCTATCTTAAAACATGGTGTTGTTTTTTGGAAGTTTTGGGGATTGGTTGGGAAGGTAAGGTAAGGTAAGGTAAGATAAGATAATTTTAAATCTTATATGTAATATTAACAATTTCAAAAACGATGTGATAAAACATGATTTCTGAAAAAAGATGATAATATTGTGATCGATATCGATAATAATTCATTATTAGATATACTTGAACCAGATAATGAAGAAATCCTTAAACTGAGAAGCCTTGAAGATAAAGAGGATGAATTCAGTCTGCATTATGGTATGTTTGAGCACACCATTGCTTATTACTACAATGAGGAAAACGGCACAATAACTGACAAAGAAGTTATTAAGGTACTAAAAGACATAAGATCAAATCTTGGCAAGAAGATGAACTATTTTAAGCATCCTCTTGCAGAATCATTAATTGAAAATACAGTAGAAATAGGCAATGAAGAAGCAATTACTGTTCATGAATTCAATCTTGTTATTGATTACATGGTTAGATCAATTGACAATCGTTCGTGGATGTCAGATAGACAAGCGTATTTGAAATGGGTTTGTTATTACTTAGACATCGCCACAGTAGAAGATAATGCAAGATATGTCAAAAGAGTTGAAAAGCTGGCAAAAAAGCATGATATGCCTCCAGAAATGGTAGATTCTCTTTTAGAAAAAAACCCTACTTTTAAAAAAGGTAAAGCTTCAGATTCCTTATATCTCAACAGTGAATTTCTCGCAATGAATGAGGATGAAAAGTTTGATTACTTAGCAAAAAATGCCACAAATGAATTTAACTTATTTATGGCATACCTCTTTGAGCTTGAAAAAAGAGGAGATATTGAACTGGCAAAAAAGCTGGCAAAAAGAGTCAGTAAAAAATTTGGTGATATATTTACATTACATATGAAAGTAGGGGCATTTTTCATGCATATTGACCCAACACTATCAAAAGGATACTACAATCGAGCTCTCGCATCTCTGGAGAATGTAAAAGTAATTTCAGATGATATGAAGCTAGAAATTGCCGAATCTATTAAAGATGACATTAGGTTATGCGATAAACACTTGAACTAACTGGATACAAAATTTAATATAAGTAGTAAAACAAACGGCTCTGTAGAAAACCTATTAAAATCAACATATATAGATGGGGATTCTATTCCAACATCAGGCAACACATTTCCTAATTTTTTAAAATTGAGCTAATATCCGAATATCGAGGATTCCTACAGAGCCGAAATAAGCGTTTATTATAAATTCTCTTCATGCATAATTTCTATTAGCGCATAAATTAGGGGGTACGTAACAAATGGGAGATAAAGTTAACAGTGAATGTCCAGTAACACATTTTCAACTGCCAGTAAACAACGTAGAGCGTGCAAAGGAATTCTACAAGAAACTTTTCGACTGGACAATAACAGACATGGGTTTTAAAAGAGATTACCAGCTGATCTCTACAGTTCCAACTGATGATAAGGGCATGCCACTGGAAGTAGGCGCTATCAATGGTGCACTTTTCAAACGTGAAAGTGCAGATGAATATCCTTCAATTGTTGTCACTGTAGATTCGATCGAGGCCACGATTAAAAAAGTGGAAGTTTCCGGCGGTAAAGTGGTGAGACAGAAAGAAACTGTGATGGAAATTGGATACTATGCTGAGATAATTGATACTGAAGACAACCTTATCGGCCTGTGGGAAAAACTTCCATATGAACTGAAATTTGATATATAATTCAGCTTGAATAGCCCTGCAGAGTACCTTATGATATTAGATAAATATCATATTATGTTAACAGGCAATAGAAACCTGTTACGGTTTTTTTAATTTGCTGTTTAATCCCCACAAATATTAGCATAACTCTACCATATATCGACAAGTATATATCCAAACCGCTGTGTATTGAAGTTGTCTAAATTTCGACAGGTTTGTTTTTAAAAATAAGCCCATAGAATTTGAACATAATTATACTTGGTGATCATTTTGGAAACTTATACAATAATAGCCCTGATATTTGTGCTACTTGCTTACATCTACACTTCATTCTGTTTACAGAAAATTGCGATCAAGACATCTACTGAAAATGCCTGGATGGCATGGGTACCTTTGCTCAATGTACTCCTTATGTTCAGAGTTGCAAGATTATCCCTCTGGTATGCCATCATCTTCCTCATCCCCTACGTCAATTTCCTTATGGGAGCTTACCTTTGGGGTGAGGTCGCAGGAAGACTTAACCGCTCAAAATGGCTCGGAATACTATTCCTCATACCTGTGCTCAATCTGTTCTTGTCGGGCTATCTGGCTTTCACAGATGCAGATGTAAATTGAAATGGTTATGATGCTGAATATGCAGATATATGATCTGCTTATTCTCATTATTTCTTAATTTACATCTCATCCTTATTCATTTTATCAAAAAGCAAATCAGACATTTATCAGGATCAGGTTTTTCTGCGGTCAACAACTCTTTTTGGTCTTCCTTTTAACTTTAATATCTCCAGCTCACCCATACCGGCAAAATTAATGTCAACATCCAAACCCCCTTCCTCATAAAGGTTCAAAGTGCCTGTATATGGATTTAGGAACCCCTTTAGGAAATTCTCTTGAATAATATCCCTGTCGCATTTATTCTTATCAAGGCATTCCAGATTTACCTTTAGAACGGCCTTTCCACCACTATTTTTGTCTAAGAATGCTTCATATTCACCGGTCAGGTGGTCCATGTTCTCCCTCTGGAAAACACCCTGTTCAACATCCACACGATTGAAAGGTGAACCTGATACCCAGAGACTTTCAGCTTCACGTTCAGGGGTATAAATTCTCATATGGGTCCTGCCACAGGCACATTTATCACGGGAATGCACAACGGTTGTATCCTCTGTATCATAATTGATTAAAAGGCTGCCACATTTTTCCCCCGGACTTAAAAGGGTCGTTAACACTATCCTGCCACATTCCCCGTCCTCAAGGAATTCCTTTCGGTATGGGTCATAGACATCGAGATGGACAAGGTCTTCCGGCACATGGAGTCCATTCTGCTCGACACACTCCCCACACATCGTTCCTTCAGTACTTCCGTAGGTATTGTAAGCAGGACAGCCCCATACTTCCTCAAGATAACTGCGACTCTGCTTGGCAAAGCTCTCTCCGCCTACTACCAATTTATTGATACTCGTCTCTTTCGGGTCAATTCCTTCGCTCTTAAGTCTGCGTGCGAGCCTCAACAATTTGAAGACACTGGCAACTATGCCCGTGGGTTGATAGGTCTCAAAGATGCGAGTAGGAAAGGTGCATTTGCCTTCAGGAATGACCGACATGCCGACATCCCTTGCAGAGAGTGTCATTGTATTTGCACCTACGTTCATTCCATAGGAGGCACACATGACCATCCTGTCACCCGGTCCGAATCCCTGTGAACGAAAGCTGCGTCCGTATTTTTCAGCATAACGTAACCAATCCTGCCAGGTGAGGAAGAACGATTTGGGGACACCGCTAGTGCCACTGGTCTCATGAATGGTATAGATATCATTCCAATCTGCACTCATGAATTGAAAATCATCGGTCTTTGGTGGCTGGTTCTTTCGTATAAGATCACCTGAGACGAGCGGCAATTCCAGTAGGTCCTCATGACTTCTAATGCTTGAAGGAGAAACACCATTTCTTTCGAACCATCTTCTGTAAAAAGGAGAATGCTTTACAGCATAATCTATGGTGTAACGCAATTTTTCTTCGACGAGGGAATCGAGTTCCCCCCTTTCCATTGTCTCTATATCTCTGTTAAAATACTCCCCACTCAAAGTATCAACCCCTTACTGATGTTTTAAGAACAGCACCCCGAACAGGAACAACGCTACAACGAAACCGACAATTCCGAGATTCGCCAGGTTTGTATCCTGTTGTGTTGCAAGATAAGCAGAAGAAACAAGTATAATTGAAAGGAAAATGTATTTTGCTAGAGAGTCCAGCACTTTATCGTGTTTGATCTCCTTGGCTTTTTCATCAAGTTTATCAAAGCGATAGCCTCTGATGGTCTCGATAACATCATTGATACCTTGTGGCAGGTTCTTGAAGATCTCAAGGTATCTGTCACTTTCCAGAAGGAAATATTCTGCTGCATTATATGGTGAATAGCGCTTCATCATGACCATTGTTATCAATCTTTTTGCATCTTCGATGATATTAAACTTTGGGTCAAGTTCAAGGCAGACACCTTCGACCAGTACCAGAGAACGTTCAAGGGTTGAAAAATCACTTGGCAGGGATAGATTATATTTGAGTGCCAGATTTGCATAACTATCGTTCTGACGTTCACCAAGTGCGAAATTCTGAAGGGATATCAATGAGTCAAGATCTACCTTGAACTTGTGGACATCTATCTCATCCTTATTTATGTTGGCTATCTTAAGGAAGGCTTCAAAAGCAATATCCACATTTTTCTTATAGATACCATAGAACAGGTTCAACATGTTCCGCCTGAGCTCGGAATCGATTATACCCACTTCACCAAAATCAATGAAGGCGATCCCATCCTCTCGAAGCAGGATATTAGCAGAATGCGGATCAGCGTGGTAAAATCCATGCACATAGACCTGTTCAAGATAGCTTGAGCTGATTATATGGGCATACTTTGAACGTATGGCTTGGCTATCTCCTTCAAGGTCCTTTACAAGCACCCCTTCCATATAATCCATAACAAGAACGCTCTCAGTACAGAGATCGTCATACACACTCGGAATATGAACGTCCTTTGTAGATCCAAATATTTCACCGAATCTCATAATGTTACGAGCTTCATTACGAAGATCCACTTCCTTGTTCAGAAGTTATTTGAACTCATCAAGAAAACTATCGATATCGAAGTTACTTCCAAAGCCCCCTATCCTGGCCAAAAGCGGCTTCAGGTCATTGATTATTGAAAGATCGACATTGATCAGGTCAATTAGGTTCGGACGTGCTATTTTAACTGCTACCCTTTTACCGTTCAGTACAGCTTCATATACCTGTGCAATGGAAGCGCTTGCAATAGGTTTTTTGTTAAATTCATCAAATCGTGATACAAATGCAGCGATCGATTCCGAATATGGATCGGTCACGTCTTTAGTCTGACATCCAATATTGTACCCTTCAAAAGATGCTCCCATTTCCTCAAATGAAATTGATCCGACCTTATTCTGTAGTTGGGATAACTCCTGGACATAACTAAAAGGAATAAGATCTGGACGTTTGCTCATGATCTGCCCGAGCTTGATGAATGTTACACCAAGGTCTTCAAAAGCAAGTCTGAGCTTTCGTGCATTTTTTTGTGCTTCCCGATCTACCGAACAGGTGATCTTCTTGTTAGAAACGTAATTGCTCTGTATTTCTTTATAGAGCAAGCTAAACAAATTATATTTAAAAAAGACCTTTATGATTGCAAAATATCTTCTAAGCTTTTTGAACATTAATATAATATGTTACATTTATTGGTTAATAAATGCAAGGTTGGTCGAAAGGTTACTGAAGAGTTTAATTCTGTGATGAATGGAAAAGTTGAGTCCAGGAAAAAGAACAGTTCTTGGGAATCTGTTCTTTTGGTTAAAGCAAGGGAGTTAAGCCATCATCTTGTTGGGAAGAGGAAAACCATTGAGTTTATGAAACCTGTTTATGTGACTGAAAGGGATGATCTAGGTCTGTTTAAGAAGAAAAAGAAAACAATTCCTCAAAACCAATTATTGTTTCAAATTATTAATTGTCGTGAAAATATAAACCTGTTTAACATTTTTGTATGAAATTGAAACGTTTATGGACAAACAGCTATATATAGAATACCTTCATTATTAAGATTGCTTTTAAAGGCAAAAACTAATTTAATAAATTATAGGTCTAGATGGTATTTCCTTAACTGTATTTACTATTTTTTCGTATGTTTACTAGCTGGTTATTATCTTTTTAAGCAGTTTAAAGGAAGTGAAATATTTGTTCAACAACATGGAATCAACTGCTCCAGTAGAAGCTGGCGAATCATACGACGTAACAATTGAAGATACCGCAAGAGAAGGCGATGGAATCGCAAGAGTAAGCGGCTTTGTAATTTTTGTACCTAACACCTCTGTCGGTGACGAAGTAACAATCAAGGTCACCAAAGTAGCTCGAAAATTCGCATTTGGCGAAGTAGCTTAATTATCATAATTAATTAAGCACATGATTGGAAGACCAAATTTTGGTTTTCCATTCTTACTTTTTATTCTCTCAAAAATTAATAAATCATTAAAAAGAATTCGGTTTTTTAGGAATTGTAACTATCACAATTTTTCTTTCCTAAATAATGATCATTAATTGCTTGTGAGAATTTGCTTTAATGTAATTTCTTTTTCATTTTGTATAGATGAACAAATGTTCATTCGTTTTATTATATTTGTTGTAGGATCTATAATGTGCGATAAACCAAAATGTACTTTTTACGGTGAAACTAATGACATCAATGCTTTGATTGGTTGTGTTATTAGAACATTAGATAAGGCTGATATGGGCAAAGAGAAACTCGAATACATCAGAAAAATCAATCGTGATGGAAACATGTTCGATACAGCTATTAAAACTTCAAGTAATTATGTAGAATTTGTGGAAATTGAATAAATCTTCATAAATAATTTTTATAAAATACTACCATATTATTAAACAATCAAAAAATTGGACTTGGGTATTTAACAAATACGTTCCCAAAGGCTGTTGATGATTGGTAGGCTGAGATTTGGGAAGAGATTCTCAAATTGCATAATGGGATCCTTACCGAGATAGACATTGAAGAGAAGTATTCAGGTTTGTATGCTATGTACAAATTAATAAAAAAAGAAATTAGAGAGAAGTTATAATTCTTCTCCCAGCCATTCTTTTACCTTTTCAGGATTGTTCTCTATCATTTTGCTGCTGCATCTTCCTGAGTCAATCCCTGATCAAGATCCAACATGATGGATTCTATATCAGAGAGTTCCATTTCATATCTTGAAATAATTTCATAGACATCTGGCCTGTCCTCAGACAAATCATTTCTTGCCAGGAGAACAATATTGTCACCTTCACCATAGACATTCTCTGGGATATGGTAGGTGCACCGTAGATATTTTTCTGCATGATACCGTGAACGTTTGCAGATGCAAGAATCCAATGATTATGTAAATATTGAATAATAAAAAGTCCCTTGTATATGTTTGTATCAGATACAAAGGATGATGAACGAAGACATGTGGTCATTATCGGCAATTGATAATGGTAAAGTGAAATTAACTCCATTCTATATGGCAAATGAATAAAGGGATGATTCTGATCTGTTGAAGAAGAAGATCATTGCTATGCCTTACACCGAATAGAAGAAGATGGGATTCTCTAAAGGTATTCTTCATTACATGAAGCAGAATGCCAGGATTGATAAGCCGTTTACTCTTAATGCTCATGTAAGAAAACGATTGGAGAATTGGAATGAAAATAAAATGGAATAACAACAATATTGTTTTTAGTTATTGTGCAGAAGCGGACTTAAACGGTATAACATCAATGCTTTCAAAACAGAGTGTATGTGAACATCTACTTTTCGGACCAAACAAAGAAGAAGACACATTAGCTTATTTTTCACCATAAATCGATTCAATCAATGAATCCTTAAAAGAGGATAAAATACCAGATATAAATGTGTTCACAATCAGGGAAAAGGACAGTGGTAATTTCATAGGGCAATGCGCATTGCTTCCAATAGAATTCACAAATGGGAACTACCTCATCGGATACCAGATCGATGATACTCAATGGAGAAAAGGATATGGAAGTGCTGCTTGTGAGTTCCTGGTATATTATGGTTTTGAGGTCCTTGATGCATTCAGACTCACTGGGGACTGTGCAGAAGGAAATATTGGTTCTGAAAAAGCAATGATAAAAGCAGGTTTTCAGCCAGAAGGAAGACAAAAAAGATACTGGATCAAAAATGGTAAATGGTATAATAAGCTCCATTTTGGTTTAATCAATGAAGATATTTCGGAAGAGAAGATGGAAATGTTGAGGAAAACATATAATAAAACTTGAACATGTTCTCGAAATAAAATATTCATAGAGAATGAGCAATCTTTGATTATTGTCTTATTCTCAAGACTTTTCTATATAATAAATATACAAGAGTTCGTTTTTTCGAGCTTAACTATATCCCCGCACAAGTGGGGACGAGTAGTAGAGCAAAAAATCAAATTAAAAGCGGTTTGTATTCGGATGTGACCTGCTTTTTATGAACAATTCACCCCCTAATATGATATTAGATATTATTATTCTTTGATTGCTGCTTTGATTTCTTTTTTAGTTTCAGGATCATTTAATTGTTCATCAGTAACAGGTCATTTATTTGTGTTCTTCTGTAAAATGAAGAACGTATAACCATATTCATCTGGGTATTCTCTGAAGATCTTTATCTCTTTTCTGTTAAAACTAAGTATCGTTTCTGCATCGGTGTTTCCTTTATAGTTATCACTGATGTCATCAACTCTTTTTTCCAGATGGGCGTAAAAATCCCACCAGGTAGAAGCTGGCAGTTTAAAGCGGTCAATGATATCATATCCTACTGCCATGATAACTTTTTCAGTATCAGGTATGTTCTTGATATCAGGATAACAGCCCTGCCAGAATTGAAGCACTTCCGAAGAAGGTTCATCCGTGAACCATGTGCTTTCTGTCAGTGCTATATAACCCTCATCTTTCAGAAACTGTTTCCAGTAGCTAAGTCCTTTTTCAAAACCAATGACAAAGATAGAGCCCTCTGACCAGATGATGTCGAATTCTCCTGCTTCAAAAGGCAGTTCATCCATGGAAGCACAAACCGTGGTAATCCTGTCATCAAATCCTTCTTTAACTGCATTTTCCATCAGTTTATCCAGAAAAGGCTGGTAAATGTCAGTTGCAGTGATGTGACAGTCGTTGCAAATCTTCGCAAGATGTATTGTCTGCATACCCACACCGCAACCAATGTCAAGGATCTTACTGCCTGCAGGAAGGGAAGAAAGCAAATTAAAGGCTTTTTCAGTACACTTGTTATTACCTGGACCCTGTCTGGGCAATCCATCAAATATCTCAAAAATTGGTGATTCTACCATAAAAATATCAACCAGATAATTGCTTAAATCTGTTGTGGTACCACGATAATGATTGCGTTTTCATCAATGTGTTTCTTAAGATTCTTCAAGCTTTCTAACTTGATCCTTATTTGTTCTTCTGATTTCATCTCTCACACTTCCTTTATTATGGGATTTTGGAAAAGATGAAACTATAGACTATTTAGCTTTTGCATATTATGGTCACAACCCCGTACAAAAAATGAAAGATACCTATATCCCCGTTAAATTATGCGGGGTAATAGGTAATGTTGATTTTTTGTACGCTAAGTTTATTAAAGGTTAAAAAAGCACGATAGAGGAGTTATATGCTATCTGGAAAAGGGGGGGTCGCATACCTGAAAGTATTACTTGCTTTTACCAGCAGAAAAATGTAGAGTATTATAATTTATAAGGTCATTAGAATGTACCAAATGCAGAATAATAACCTCAAGCCTTTTTAAGATGCTGAGTAAATATCATATAGATAGTTTGATGCAACTTTTACAGTTTATGTATTAAGCTAATTAATTTAGAAGGGAGGAGTTTAAGATATGAAAATACTCGGAATATCAGGAAGTCCAAGGACAGAATCACGTTCAGGTTCTATTAAAGTGGTAAAGAAAATTCTAGAGAATACAGGCTGTGAATACGAACTTATTTCACTGCACGGTAAGAACATAGGTGGCTGCATCGGATGTATGGCATGTGCTGATGACAATGTGTGTAAAGTGAATGATGATCTAAAAAACATGCGTGATAAAATTGTTGAAGCTGATGCTTATGTTTTGAGTGGTGTCAACTATTTCAACACATTAAATGGAGTGATGCATTGTTTCCTTGAAAGGTGGTATCAATTCAGGCACCGTGAAGCTGATATTCTCTGGGGAAAACTTGCAGTTACTGTGAGTCTTGGAGGTATGAACCCTTCGCCACCTACTGAGGTTCTAAACACATTCTGTGCAGCTAATGTAATTAAAGTTATAGATACTGTTGAAGGAATAGGTGCTTTTGGTTGCTGCTATTGCGGACATGGTGAAGACTGCAAGGTAGGAGGACACTATGCTGTACATGGACCTAACTCTCCGATCAATGCAGATACGATCCCTGACGTTACAAAAGACGAAAAAGTGATGCTTGCAGCTGAGCAGGCAGGTAAAAAGCTTGGTGAGCAACTGCGCTCTGCTGATTACAGCCGTGAGAAAACAACACAGGAAGTTATGGAAGTTCTTCAGAAAATGCACCAACAGGGATAATTTGTATAATTTATACAGATTAAAATTAATCTCAGTCGAGATCCTCGATATTCGGACACAAAACCAATTTAAAAAGATTATTTAATGTGTCAAATGATGTTGGTATATGATCATAATGCCAACCTATTGGTGTTTATTTTTATTTTTTAATTTTAGAATATTTGTTCCTCTCCGACATCCAGTGAAAGTAGCAGCATGAACACAGAACATAACTTTGTTGAAATATGACTCGAGATATTGATATAACATCAAAATAATTAAGTATGTGATTTATATGAGCGGCAGTGGAAATTTGAAAATCAGGGATATTAGAAGCAAGGATATTTTAAATACAATCTCTGTAGAAGGCGAGGTTTCGATCATAAAAGAAATCCATCCGATATGGAAAACTACTGCCTACATGTGTGATCATTGCGAATTTATTATGTACTTACCAGTTGAAGGATCTAAAATTGGGAAACCAGTACATTGTGAAAACGAATGGTGTGGTAATAAATCTGACTTTACTCTTTTAGAAAAAAAATCCACATATACTGATTCTCAAGACATATTGATCAAAGAATCAGATCATACTGAACCAAGAACATTGCTTGTCCATCTGGAAGGAGATTTGGTAGACTCAATTAATTTTAAAGACAGAGTTGTTGTAACCGGGCTACTAAAAGCTCAATTCAAATCAACTACTACTGGTAATTTTGTTTTAGAAGCCAGCTCGATCGAAAAAATTAAAGAAAAGAACATGGTTAGTGATAATAAAACAGGAACAGACTCAAATGATCAAATAAGGGTCATGCGTGAAATAATCGATCAGCTCAGTTCATCTTCCCCTTCCAATGATGTTTCACTTGAAGATATTTATCGGGAAGCTTCAAATTTACATGTTGAACGTTACATTGCTGAGGAATTGATTACGAGGCTTAAACACAAGGGAGATTTAATGTCTATTGATCACGAGCATGTAAGAGCTGTTTGGTAATTCGATCTACTAATTCAATCCAATTCTCCAATCTTTTCTTTACATGAGCATTAAGAGTAAACGGCTTATCACTCCTACTATTATGCTTCATGTAATGAAGAATACCTTTAGAGAATCCCATCTTCTTCCATTCGGTGTAAGGCATAGCAATGATCTTCTTCCTCAACAGATCAGAATCATACCTCTTTACAACATAAACAAGCTTGATGAACTCAATCGTTTTCCTCTTCCCAACAAGATGATGGCTTAACTCCCTTGCTTTGAGTAGCAGTACAGATCCCCAAGTAGAATTCTTCTTCTAACAGCTTCATCACAGTATCAATTATTCAACATTATTTTGATGTGCTCACTTATAAATAACAAAAGGACCAAAAATTAAATTGGGAGTGATATTATGAATCGAGAATTTGTGGGTTTAATCTTATTAGGTGAACTATTATTTTTTGGCGGAATATACTTGATAGTATTTGCATCGAAACCTGAAGGCTTATTATTTTGTATACTCGGGATGATAATCTCTTCTTTCGCAATAATAAGAAACAAAAAATTAAAAGCCACCCTTATTATAAATAAGAACTGATGAGCTAACAACCAGATCTGCTATCTGCCCGGATGACATGTCCGATAAATTGCTATGCAGAAGGGTCTCAGATTGATATACCCTTCCGCATTTCCTGTTAGAAGGAAAACACTATATTTCTGCAAAGCTGGACACATCCAAAAATGTTGAATAGTTATATATCTCCATTTTATAATGGGAAGAAGGTATTCGATGGAAGAAAAGGATGAACAAATAAATTTAGATAAATTTACTCCAAGACTTTTAGGTGCAACTTTTTTTATTGTAGCAGTTGCAAGCGCACTCAGTGGATTTCTGTTATTATCATTAATTGAACCTGATAATATATCCGCAACCATGATCAACATTTCAGAAGACCCAACTAAGATGCAGATGAGCATCGTAGGTGAGTTCATTACATCCATTGGAATTGTACTCTTAGCGGTATTACTTTATACCACCCTGAAAGGACAAAATCAAATTATTGCTCGTTGGGCACTTGGCTTA
>Ga0255376_1024_pt1 | contig 12804 bp, 3 predicted proteins | sample ANMaggSeSYBR01C3_FD_182095 | JGI IMG/M metagenome (GOLD analysis project Ga0255376, IMG submission 182095) | Sediment cell enrichment communities from methane seep in Santa Monica Basin, California, United Staets - ANME aggregate JGI... | ecosystem: Environmental > Aquatic > Marine > Cold seeps >...
TTATTCTTGTCGCTCCATGTATATGACCCGTTGCCTCCGGTAGCCGTAAGTTGTTGAGAATAGGCAAAGTTGGCTGTCCAGTCAGGTAGCGAGGTCGTTGTAATCTCAACCGGGATAGTAACTTGAATAGGGGGAAAGACTATCATGTCGATCCAACCGCAATCACTGCCGTTAGCTTGCGAGACGTCCTTACTATACTCCCACCTAAAAGTATGATTCCCTGTAGTTACAGGATAACTTACTTGAGTCCAACCGCCGGTACCAGACCATGAACCCTGCTCTGAACCATCAATGTAGAATTTGAGATAGTCATATCCCGATTCCGATGACACTTTATGGAAAAAGGATATTGTTCCTGCCGATAGAACATCAAAAGTCACAGACATTTCAGAACGCTGATTGTTACCAATTGATCCTGATTTAGCACAATAGGTTCCTTCTTGAGGAGCCGAACTGGTTATTAGCCAATTACTGTTACCTGCAAATGCCCATGGGTATCTGCCGAAATCTGAAGTTTCGAAATCTTCAACTATTTGTCCGACTAATAGAGCAAATGCTAATGTGTCGGAATACCCGTTATCAGCCGTGGTATAGAGTTCAAGCTGCGCCAAGTGGTTTAAAGGGCAGGAAGCTGAAACCGATATTTGATACTCAACCTCAGATTCACCGGTACCGCCACCCGCATAAATTTTCGGATAGGTCGATAAGTCTTGTGTAATAGTAATATAACTGTCAGTTGTGGATAGGGTTGTGTTAATGTTCTTTCCATTGCCGGTCCCGTTATTTGACAGCGTTATCTTAAATGAGACATTATCACCCGGGTCTATTGCCGGAGCAGTGTGAGATAAAACTGCCAATAACGGTGGATCGGTCAATTCAGTCATCGTCATATCTACTCTAAGGGAAGAATAGTCAGAGATTAACTTGCTTTTTGATGTCTTTGATTGGAACCCCGGAGCATGAAACTCAATATCGTACATTCCGGCTTTAATCATCCGATGGTAATCACCGATATCAGGGTCAGTATAAACAAAAGAACTGTCAAGGTCGATATCGTGACTCGATATTTTGATCATGGCACTTAAAGGATCGCCAGTAACAGCATCGGTTACTAATCCATGAAAACCAAACAAACCCTGTTCAAGATAATGTAAAAAGGCCGCCTTATTATAGTCCCAATGAGCAGGCAGCTGACTAGCTGGCAACAGTTTAGTGGTTGATAGCTCAAGAGTAACTTCACGACAGCCATGTTGATAATTCATATAATCTTGACGGCCGCCTTCGATTGAATACCAAGCGTATCCATTTGTGATACCATTATTTTGGTCGGTCAGATATCCTGAAGGACTGTAATACTGAGCAGAATCGGCCCAGTCTCTGGATATCATAATAAACCAATCATTATCAACATGAGTTCTTGACCAGGTATCCCATGGGTAATTTACGACTTCCGCGCCACCATGGTGATTTGCGGAAATTACAATGCTCTGCTGCTCGGCAAATGCCATCATTGCTAAGGTTTCAGGTTGCCAGGAATGTCCGTCCGGATGAGGCCCACCCTTAGGATCAGGGAAATTCCGGTTCAAGTCAACTCCATTAGCATTCGTACGGGTAGCCGAAGAGACCGAACTATTGCCTCCGGAATAGGTGCCGTCAGGGTTGGCCAGAGGATTAATCCATACTTCACATTCGCCAACGAGCCTGGTAGCGAGAGAATCAGTGCCATAGTTAGTCAATAAATAGTCAATTAACCTCAACATCAGTACATAGCCGGTCGTTTCGTCACCATGCATTGTACCAGTGTACATAACTTCCGGCTCGTCTTCCTGCTGGGAAATATTATCGGATATTCGTGCGAATAATAGCCGCCGTCCTTCAACTGTTTCTCCAATATCAACGATTTCGCACAGTCCCGGATAATCGATCGCGAATTGATTCATCATTGAGATGTATGCTTCGTATGTTGGATAAGTATCCCAGTCCATAGCGTCTTTTGTGTTTGAGGACATTTCCGGCTCAATTAACGTTCCGGGGTGGGGCAGGATTTCGTAGGCATAACCTAAGTCGCCGAATTTCTCGAGTTGTCGATCAGTTGCATAGGCATAAACAGTATAATCCTCAACATTATCGATAGAAATATACTTGGTGATTTGAGTAATTTCCTGTTTAGAGCCAATCGTAAATTTTATATAGAATTCGGCCGGTCGAGCGGTTAAAACCGTTGCGCAAAAAAACAAAAGAAACAGGCTGAGATAGGCAAGCTTTTTCATTACGACATCCTTTTGACTCTTAGTTGTATAGCGTAGTACACTAGGCTATTCGTTGACATAAAACATCAATCTACTTCAAGATAAGTTGTTTTTAACATTCGTCAATCTAAATTCGTAGTTAACCTAAAAAAAAGAAACCGCCGGTGGTTATAGACCGGCGGTAAAAGCCGTGGTTTTTGTTACTAAGGGCAGCACGGAGCTGGGCCGCCTTTGAATGAGTAATTAATGATGTAGACGGCATCCCCGACATTAGTATCAAAACTGCAATTGGCATCAGAGGTTTCCGCCAATACCGGTGATGGACCACCTTTAAAGGCAAAATTGATTATGAAAACCGCGTCTGCAATGTTTACTGATTTGTCATTGTTGGCGTCACCGCATAAATAATCTACATGAAAATCAACTCGGATAAGATCTGAATGAGGCGGAGAGGAAGCGTCTTCTACTTGAACGTAATAAGTAAAATCGTTGATTTCATGAATAACTCCACTGATTTCGCCTGTCTCGGAATTCATGGTCAAAGAATCGGGGCAATTTCCATTGGCGATACTCCATGTATATGGCAATATGCCTCCGGAAGCGCTGAAAGTATACGTGTATTCTTCGCTATACATGCCATCATGTAGTTGCTCCACTACAATCTCCGGTGCGCTGAAAGGACTCTTGGTCAAGGTCGGATCACCATTCAATGTCATTCCGTAAAACCAGCATATTTCCCATCCAGCCATACCATCGTTTCCAACATCGGTTAGCCAGTTGGCAAATGATTCACCATAGGTCAGCCCCTGATTCCAGTACGGATAAAACAGATTAAAATTCAGCATGGAACCAGTTTTGGTACTGCCGATAGTCGCCAGCCCATGTCCCTGAGTGAATATATACCAGCCTCCGAGAAAATTGGTAGAAGTATACCGGGAACTGGAACAGTTAAACATATTGTAAAAACCGGCAATAGGATTAAGCGTCACAATCTCATCATAATTAAGAGTGGTCCAATTACCTGAGGGAGTCGTAAACCAGTGAGTGTTAGGACTGGAATGAGCGCAGATTAGAATCGATTCATAATCTGCGACCAATTCAATTGAGTAATTTGGTGCGGTTGTCTGGTAATCATCTATTACAGCAACAACGCTGTCATATGCCCGAGCCACATCATTTTCCCATCCTGAACTGGACCAGTCATCTTCTATAAAAGCCAGGGCACGGTCTTCAAAAATCATCTGTCCGGTTCTGTAACGATGGTTCTTTTCAAAATAATTCTGAAGCAAATCGACTTCATTGGCCCCGTTGTAAGTCAGTGGAGAAGCTGTCAAACGGCCAATCCAGATATCAGGAGCGATACTTCCGCTGTGAAAATCATATTTGCCGTCAAAATCGATATCTTCCCAACTGCCGTCTAGGTCCATATAAAAATAATCAAACGGAAACTCTTCATGCTCAACCGGATCCCAACAATCAGCTTCATACCATGCTACCGGAAGATCGCCAATGAGTATGGCTCCTTCCATGCCTTCCAGGTACCTGTTAGTAAGAAATAATCGCAATGTGTCCGGAGTGCCTCCGGACATCGAGTAAACAGTACTGGTAAAGCCATCAGCGGCAAGGTCAATCTGATATTGATCAATCGAACTTTGAATATTCGGCAGCAGGTCGGCATTAACTATAATACCAAAAACTCTGTCATCCGTATCTTTTGTCGAATTGAAATAGGTCTTTGCAGTCGTGACGCGGTATTCTTTTTCAGGATGAGAGGCTACCCATTCATCATACCCGGATAGGGGAGTGTTGGAAGGATCACGGGTGACTTTGATACCATACGGGTTATCTTCCCATACTCGAGATGCGTCATCGGCGTTCTGAGCCCACGTGATGGTGCTCATACCAATTGCAACAAGAAGAAAGATACCGCAAGTCCAAAAAACTCTGAATAAGATAGACGAATTGAAATCCTTCATGACTGACTCCTAAAGCTGGTTTTTAATAAAAGTCCAAGGCGGCAGTGAGGAGTAATTGAGGAGAGGTTAAAACCATCACAATAATTTATTATAGCCAAATATGTACATTTGTCAAGCATTCAATATGCCGTAACTTTTTATCTGTTAAGGTCTGCCATAATAACAGACCCTAATAAAACTTTAATAACCTGTCTTAGTCGCAAATGGGATCAGGCCCGCCTTTAAAGGCAAAGTTAATAATATAAACTGCGTCCGCAACATTAACGGTACCGTCTCCATTAGCATCGGCCGCATTGTCGGAAACTGGAGCTTCCCCACCCTTAAAGACATAGTTTATAAGGAACACTGCGTCGCCTACATTAATTACCCCGTCATTATTGGCGTCTCCGCAGAGTATATTCGGGATTACTAAAGTCATCTTTATGGAAGAATACGCACCCCATTGGTCCTCGGCATCACGGGCTCTCACTTTATAGTAATAATCGTCCGCCGCCTTGCCCGTAAAGGAGTAGCTGGTATCTGATATCGAGGAATAGGTTACTGGTCCGATTAAGTCAATATGAGGATAATAATCGTCAATGTAAATACCCTCTTCCGATACATAGGAATCGGTATAGTAAGAGAATCGGATATATATTTCCATTCCGACATATGAGTTCAAATCAAAAGCGGCCTCAACCCAATTGCTTGAAGTGCCGGTTATTCCATTACCTCTGTTGTTACCGTTAGGATCAGAATTAGTCGTAATTGTCCCGGGTATGGTGTTGAAAACCGTTCCATCGGTAGAAACCTCAACATAAGCGTAATCCCAGTCACTTTCAATATCATACCAGGCACTTAACTTTATTGAATCTCCAGCTTGTACAAGATATTTTTCTTTCGATTGGAAATAGCGTGCAAGATTGTTACCTGACCCGGAATAAAAACTGCTCGAGGCGGAATTATATCGTGTCGTTGAGATTGTGAATCCATTGTTTGTTAAACCGGAAAAATTACCGCCCCGATTGGTAAAGATATTATATCCATCCAATTCAAGGAGTTCATAGTCAACGGCTGGGTTAATTGAATCTGAGTGGGACCAATAAACAGTGTAGTCTGCGGTTACTGTGTCTTCAACCGTCAATACGGGTGGTACCGGAGCTTTCAGTTTATAAGCATGTCCGGCAATCTTAGCCATATAGAGATTGGGTCCGAGGTTTTCTGAAATCAGAGCATTGATTCGGCTCGCCGGAGGCCAGAAATTATCAGAAGCGTTGCCGACTTCAAATGTCATCGCCAGAGTTTTCGGTTTTAGTGTCTGTTCGCCGTAATACCAGTCATCAGTGACACCATTGGCAACATACAATGTCCAAGCCGGTCCCGGAGCATAATTATTCCAGGTTACCATTGAGTCACCCATAGTCTCAAAAATATCATTGTCGGGTGTAGAGAGCTGATCATAACCCCATGACCATAGTATTAGATTGGAATATGAATGGTAATAGACGCTAATTATGAAATTATGAGCGATTGCGAAGTCTCTCATTGCCTGCGTTTCATTTTCGGAAAACGGGCCGGTACCTCGATACGTTTCAGATGATGTTGTGGGTGAAGAACCAACGTCATCATATCCCCATTCGTAGGCGTAATTACGGTTTAAATCTACGCCGAATGTCCCGTCACCGTTTGGACGTCGGTTTTTTCGCCACATTCCTCCACCGCCCGGATCGGTTACCTCATTATGGTAATATCCATCAGGATTCACAACCAGTACAAACCAAAGCTCTCGATTATCAATGATGTCGGTAACTTCAGGGTCGGTGCCATAGTTATTTGCCAGGTGGTTGATAAAGTAGATTAAAACTAATGGCGTTATTACCTCGCGGGCATGAATGGCTGAAGTGTACATGACTTCCGGTTCATCTTCATCGATATTCGGATTATCAGATATCTTGAAAGCCCACATATCCCGACCTTCAAGAGTCTCTCCGATTTTGACTTTTGAGGATATTATTGTTGGATTAGCAGCGATTATACTATCAATATAAGAGTATATTTCCGATAGCGACCGATACGACCCCATAGCTTTGGCTGGAAGCCGGGAACGCAGGAATTCACTTACATTTTCATAAACGATCTCGGTTCTTATACCCAATTCCTTAATAAGTTCCAGTTCCTTGGCGTTAGTGATAATTTCGAGGTCAGAATCACCTCGGATTACGATATCCAGCCCCAAATCTTTAATTTGTACCCAGTCAGATTTTTGATCGATAAATACTTTTGCCTGAATATAGACTTTTTCGTTAGCAAAACTCCATCCGGCGATCAAGAATAGTAGAAGCCCCAACACCAACAGTGCTCTTAATGTTGTTTTCATTGGATGATCCTTAATGATTTGAAAAACATCTCTCATAATTGTATGCAACTAGATGACACTTACGTAAGTAACTAAAACGGGAGAGAGGGTTTCTCTCTCCCGTACACTATCGTACTTTCTTATGGGCAGACAGGTGCTGGTCCGCCTTTGAAGGCGTAATTAATGATATAAACTGCATCTGCGACATCAACCGAAGCGGAACCGTTAGCATCACCGGAAGCTATTGGATCCGGTGCCGGGCCGCTCTTGAAAGCGTAATTAATGATATAAACGGCATCAGCGACATCAATCGTACCCGATCCGTTCGCGTCGCCGCAAACAAAACTGGAAACCGCAAGGCTGACCGGGATCGTAACCGCTGACTGAATCGGATCATTGCTCACGATCGTGACCTGACCGCTATATTCTCCGTCGCCTAATTCCGTCGCGTCGAAGTTGATCGTCACAACCGCCGAACTATTGGACTCAATCGAACCGCCGGCCGGAATTGCGCTCATCCAGCGCGCCGCCTTGAATGAAATCGCCAGATTGCTGTGCATATAGGCCGCGTTATAAACAACACTCAAACCGTCACTGCCATCGACATTCTCAAGACCAATCGTCGCGCTCGTGAAACCGTCAGTATCTGCGCCGGGATCCATCGTGCCGTATTGAAGAACAATCTGACCGTTAGGATACAAAATCGCCTGGAACGACAACGAACCGGTGCCGTCAGGATTATCATAATTGCGAATCTCTACAAAACTGACGATGAAACGATCATTGACGCTGTCATAGTAGTAGTAAATGTTACCACCCTCAGCCGGATCAAGATCATCCCACCACATCGCAATCAGATTGTTAGGTGCCGTCGCAATCGGTAAATTTTGATTGGTGCGGGACGTGGCACCCGTTCCAAAACTCAACACACCGTTGGAACCTATATAGATATCACTGTAACTGCTGTCATAATAAGGGAAACTGAAACCCAGACCAAGAGGACCGGTACTGGCATCGTCACCCAGGGAGACCGATACGCCGACAGCCGAAATATCAATCCAATCAAAAACAGGACCGGCAGCGTCGTCAGAATCGATCCAGCTGTAACCAAAGGCGTCAGGACCGCCGGCATTCTTGCCGTGACCTCGATAGTAAGGCTCGGTTACATCAGACTTGTCGCCGTCTGCCGGACGATGACCAAGCAACTCTGGCGATAATAACGGACGAGAGGCTACCGTCAGACCCGACTTGCCGTCGAACATCTGACAACCAACCGAATAAACCAAACGACCCGGACCAACATTGTTGATCGTGAACTCGCAACTGGTCGTCTCGCCGCTGCCGCAACTGCCGCTCAAAGGATCAGTCAATACTGAAATCTCAGGAGCGTATAAATGCAGCGAAACCTCAATCGTATCATACTGGTTGCTGTAATCGTTGCATGAGTATGTCAATAAACCGGTATAATCACCAGGATCCATGCCAGCCGTTACAAACGTCAACGGGAAGGCAAGACTGTCTAACGGATCAACATAAACCTGATCTCCCGAACAAGTCAGCCAACTGACCGTGCTGCTGAACAGAACCCGAAGGATATCAGTCTCACTCTCGTTATAAACCCATAAATCCTGAACCGCTCCGTCGCCAGGCGTTAAACTGTCAACCACCGCATCCTGCTTGAAAGCGATGTTGGCCGAACTACGCTCACCGTAACCCTTAAGAGCCAGATCATCAATGTTCCAACCGCAGTAGTTCATCGAACCGTCACTGCCACCCATGCCAAACCGGATCTGGAAGTTGCTGTTGCTGTCGGCATAAGCAGAAACATCATACGTCTGCTCACTCCAGGACGACTCGTCTATGTTGGCATCGCCGTTGGCGAATAACTGAATCCAACTACTGCCGTCATAAACCGATAAATAAACGTGATCGTAATTGTTCCTCTCGACGCCCAGCCAGCGCCAGAAACCAAGAATACAACCGTTGAAGTCACCGCAGTCAATGACCGGGGATGTTACCCAGTAAGTGGTTGATAAACCGCCGTTATAGTCTCCGCCGGTACCTGAAGTCAGGTCGTTGCCCAAAACCATATTGTCGCCGGTAGGACTATGATCGGTAGCAGGATCACTGCTGCCGTAACTGTCACCGCCGGCACCGCCGGTCGCCGCGCCAATCGTCCATTCACCATTGCCGCCCAGACCGGTCCAACCCTGATCAAAAGCAAAATCATCAGCATGGAACACAACCCGGTCGCCAATTATCATCGTGAAATTAAGCTCAGCGGTAAAACCGTTGGCCGCCAAAACCGTTGCCGTAAACGTTACCTCATGACCGCGAGGACAAGAAGGATCAGCCGAAGCAACAAAGATATCTAAGTCATTGTCATCTGAACCGGAGGATACGATATCATCAAAACTGCCGTCAGCATCAATTATACTTAGATAACTGTCGGAGATAGACAATGCGGCCGTGACACTATTAGCATCACCAGAACCGCTGTTCTCAATCGTAATCACCAGATCAACCGTCTCGCCCGGATCAAAAACACCGTTGTTGTTGCCCGAAGCATCCGAGACCGAAACTGCCAGATAACCCAGAACAGGAGCGTGAGAGGTTACTGAGAAGGAACTGGTCCAGGTGGAATCATTGGCGTCAGTCATCGTCAAATCAAAGGTGAGAGTATGATTATCAGGCGTGTTTGACGCAATCTCAACCGTGAACGCATCCGATACATAACCGGTGCCGTTATCACCGAGAATATCGCCAAATGAGGCGCTGTTGTCGGTGATGTTTGCATACGTATCTGAAGTCGATAAGACCGCATTGACTGCCGTAGCGTCATCAGGACCAACATTCTTCAACTGAACACCAAAAACAATCGTCTCACCATAATCAATAACACCGTTACCATTACCAAATCCATCATCAATGTCATTTAAATCATAGACAATGTAGGGGCCGTTAGGAGTGATTACAGTTATATCAACCATAAACGGCATCATATTAAAGGCCGTTACGGTAAGTTTGACGTTTTCACCAACCGGTAAATCTCCCGTAAATGAAATTGTCGCGTTACCTGAGGCATCAGTATAAGCCCGTCCAAGAATTTCATTATTGAATGTGATGGCACAAAGAGCGTTTTCATACCCGGGTACATGAACCGAGGTTTCTGTGAGCCCGATTAAAAGAACGTCATCATGAGTAACACTGACTACGTCAGGGCCATTGGTCCACAATTGTACCGACGGATCTCCGAAAATATGCCATGTCTCATACATCTCTATACCGGAGCTGCCTGATAAATCTAACATTTTGCAGGAGCCGTTAAAACACAGACCGCCAAAGGTAGTCACTGCTTCGGCAATCAAGAGGTCGGTTGACTCATCCTGAGCGTGCATCGGCGGTACCCAGTCCTGATTGATCGAGGACATATAGGCGCCAATTGCCCCGGAAGGCAAGCCGTTATGCGTAGCGTGGAGCCAAGCCTCACCAAAGCAGGTTGTGTTATCGAAATCCCCGTTAACACAGGCAACTGAAATGATATAGGGAAGCATCCCCGTATTCGTTAATTGGTTAACATTGGTATTTGAAAACCCTGTTGAGCTCCAACTTGTAGTTGAACCGTGACCGCAGTAGTTTATAAAACTACGTCCCGCGTTTAAGGCATTGCCAACTTGAGTTGAGGTACCTGAAGGGTCATAAATCTCGTCAACTTCAGTGAAAGTAAAGCCCAGCAGGTCATTGCGAATAAGACCCATATGAACATTGTCAGCTTCACCATTGTGCCCCTGACCATCGCCCTGATTTGAGGCTATACCAGTGGCTTTGTGAAACCAGTCTGCGCCCAAAGGTGTTTTCTCATATGCGACTGTGCGCTCAACCTGGGTTTCAACCTGAGATACATTCTCGGCTGAGAATCTTCCAATAAAAGCGTCAGGATAACTATCACTGCCAGCCAAAAGTACAAAGGACGGATCCGATGCGCCGCCGCCGGAGGATAGAGATGTAATCTGAGCATGATCACCGACTAGTAATACCCAGGCCAGATTAAATTCGGCATCATCATAATATGATTGAATCAAGTTTTTAATCGCGGTTGTCGTATTTCCGATTGTGGAAATATCAACGATATCGGTTTTTATACCTTTTTGTATCTTCCAGTTAACGAGTGGCAACATCGCGTCATGGTATGCATCATAGGTTATTACCAGCATATCACCACGATCAACCAGATGAGTGTACTTATCAACAAAAGAGTTATAGTTGATAAAATGGCGCTTGTAAATATTGTCAAACTCCTCAATCAAAGAGGAGTTGCTCTTTCTACTATCGAGAGTATTAATCTCGCCCTTTCCGTCTTCATAAACTTCGACTGTAATCGAAGTATACACCCGCAGTACTTGTTGAACAGGGTTATACTGAAATGCGTTTATCTCTACAACCGTTCCACGGTGATCCCGAAGAATATACGGGTCTCTCAAATTTGTGACATTTGAAGGATACCACGCATTCTGCTCGTATTCGGTTCCGAACGTATAAGGAACGTCATCCGGGTTAATATCACGGGTGATGCGCCCTTTTGATGGAGCGATATTTATATCCTTAAACTCGATAAACTCACTCTCAAGAATTTTAATGCTCATACGGGAATTGTCCGGAATGATAATACTCCGGCAGATTCTCGGCAGGTTCGGAGAACCCTGATTGATTATCAGTCCTTCATCTTCGAGACCGATAGTAAAATACTCCCGATTGTTTATTTGAACGGGAGCTTGGTTGAATGATCCGATTTCGTAACGAATAACGGTCCTGAAATCATTTGACTCCAATACCGAAACGGCGGCATTATCAAAATTACCTCCCAAATCTATTTGTTCGCCATAGATGGGAGAAAGTAGCAATAAGAAGATAACAGCCGGAAGCAGTAGCCTTCCACTCATGCGGGCCTCCTAAGCGCAGTTTGATTACCGTGAGAGAGGTAATCTCTTAAGAAGAACATTGAATTCTATCCTGTTTGTCGTAACTCTTACCAATATAGTGAGTTGTTGAAAATGAGCAAGGAAAATATATAAGCCAACCCAAATATGGTTTTTTAACGGTTTCTATCTTTTACTGCCCGAATTGATTTGCTTTGCTGGCTTTTAAAAAAATTACCGCTTTTGAAAGAGCTAACAATAGTGAAATCGATACAAATTCGAACTACGTTAGTTTTTAAACTTCTGTAATGCCTGTTCTCCGGCAATCGCGATAGGTTCCATACTGGGCTCTGGGGAGCAGTCCGGGTTACCCGCCGCCATGAATACAGTCAGATCTTCGACAGTCTTTTTACCAAGGATCAGAGCGCTGATAGCATCGATCTCTTTCACTGGCGGTATATCAGTGCTCACGATTTGTCCGCCAATCAGCTTTCTTGAGTTCTTGTCGAACACGAGCTTCAGAGTCCATGGTTTCATGTTCGGGATCATCCCATGCTTGCTCCTTGAATCAACCGTTGCCAACACTGGCTCAAAGCCTTCATCCTTAGCCTGTTGCTCATTAAGTCCGGTGGCCGCTATGTTTAGGTCGATCAGGCTGCAGGCGCATGCGTTGAGAATACCTGGAAAGGGTATCTCGTACCCTGCCAAACGTTTAGCTATTAGTCTTCCCATTATGACCGCAGGGCCGCGAAGGGCTCCAGGGTTTGGCTTGCCAGTGACAAAGTGAATATTATCCACACAATCACCTGCCGCCATAATATCAGGATGCGAAGTTTCCAGAAACTGGTTAATTTTGATACCGTATTGACCTATTTCAAGACCGGCATCAGCTGCCAGATCAACATTAGGCCTGGCACCCACATTCAAGAAGAGCATATCGGCACTAACAATTTCACCGGAGTCAAGCTTCACTCCCGAAACGGCTCTGTTTTTACCGAGAATCTCTAAGACCTTGGTGTTCATTTTTAACTTGATGCCATTGTTCTCCAGGAACTCACCAACACGGTTCCCCAACTCAGGGTCGAGCATGGTGGGAAGAGGAGAACTGAGAAACTCAATGACGGTAATCTCATAATCGGGATCCGCCTGTTTTAGTATAATCGCAATTTCAAGACTTACAAAACCGGCACCGACAAAGACCAGCCTCTTCGGTTTCTTGTTGGATAGGAAATGCCTCATATTTTCGGCGTGGTGAAGTGAGCGAAGGATAAAAACTCCGTCAAGATCATTACCCGGTATAGGCAGCATGATCGGACTCGACCCCATCC
>Ga0255376_1027_pt1 | contig 12718 bp, 10 predicted proteins | sample ANMaggSeSYBR01C3_FD_182095 | JGI IMG/M metagenome (GOLD analysis project Ga0255376, IMG submission 182095) | Sediment cell enrichment communities from methane seep in Santa Monica Basin, California, United Staets - ANME aggregate JGI... | ecosystem: Environmental > Aquatic > Marine > Cold seeps >...
ATCGAAGGGTTGCCACGGAAGGAGGAGATCATGGGCTGGCAATAACACTTAGGGCGGTTCTGGGCATTATGCTGCTGGGCATAAAAAAAACCAAGGAAGCCCACTTCCACTTATCTGGCGCATACCAGGAAGCCAACCGGACAAAAAATTTTCTTGCCAGCTATTTTGCCAAAGGAGGACTTGCGTTTCATCATTTTCTGGAAGGTCGCTTAGACGAAGCCCGTGACTGGGTCTTGCAAACTTCTGAAGAAGCCGAGTCCGGACTCGTTCGCCAATACGCCTCCCCCCTGGTCCTTGAAACACTTTTTGAACTGCATCGAAGGGGCATAAATAAAATCCAGTATTTGAATTATTCGAATGAATTTAAACGTATTATGCATGAACCCAACATTCACCTGCGCGGTGTGGCCCTCCGCTTAAATGCCATAGAACAAGCTGAGAATAACGAGCCACTGAATGTCATTGAATCGAATCTTATTCAAAGTGAGAAATATTTATTACAATCCGGCGACCCGGTTCAGACCGGTAAAACCCGCATTGAAATGGCCCGACTGCAATTACGCAAAGAGGATCGTCCAAAGGCTATACTTCTGGCGGAAAAGGCCCGAAAAGATTTTGCCGGCTACATGGATGTTTTTTTCCCGGATGACCTTCGGCCTTTACTTACAATAGAAAGAGACTTAAATCAGTTCGCTGATTCAGAAGACCAGTTACTCGGCATGTTTGCCAATGTGATCCAGGAGCTTTCTCCCAGTGCGGATTTTGATTACCTGCTGTCCAACACCGTAAAATCAACCAACCGGTATTTCGGGGCGGAACGCGGCGGCATCTTCTGGTTCAGGCACCATGACCTCAAAAAAGGACCGATACTGAGAGGGCCATGCAACTTATCCCCGACAGATATTTCTGCAAAAGATTTCAGAGATAATTTGACCCTAATATTTAAGGCCTTTCATGAAAACCGGCCCCAGGTGCTTCGCCGGGGTGAATCCGGACTCAACCCGAGCCGTGTTAAAGCAATGATTTGCGTGCCCTTTGAAGTCGCCGGCCAGTTGCGCGGCGTTCTATACCACGACAACTCCTATGTGCAGGATTGTTTTGATAATTTTTCCGAATCCCAACTTATCCAGATGGCCCGCTGGCTGACCAGTTATATTGATCATATTTTTGAATTCTCCCGGCAAATGGAGCAAAAAACAGCTGACCAGCTGGGTCAGCTTGAACCAATCGACAGCCAGACAATCATCACTCAGAGCCCGGCCATGCTCAACACCTTAAGCCAAACCGACCGTATTGCAACAACAGACAGCACCGTGCTGATCCTCGGTGAAACCGGTGTAGGCAAAGAACTTCTTGCCCGTCGAATTCATCAGATGAGCCATCGGAAAAACAGCCCGATGATCATCATCGACCCCACCGTCATACCGGAGAATCTTGTGGAAAGCGAATTGTTCGGGCATGAAAAAGGCGCATTCACCGGGGCGGACCGACAAAAAAAAGGCCGCATGGAACTTGCCAACAAAGGGACCCTTTTTATTGATGAAGTGGGTGAAATCCCCAAAACCATACAGGTGAAACTATTAAGGGCCATCCAGGAAAAAACGATGACACGGATCGGCGGCACTCAGATTATTCACTCTGACTTCCGGTTGATTGCAGCAACCAACCGGAATCTGGCCGAAGAAGTAGCAGCCGGAAATTTCAGAGAAGATCTGTATTACCGCTTAAACGTCATCCCGGTCACCCTGCCGCCGCTCAGGGAGCGTGAACAGGATATCTTGCTGCTCGCCAGACATTTTATCAATCGTTTTGCAAACAAATATAACCATCCGGAAATCAGCCTTTCTTCTGAAAACGAAGCCATGCTAAGTGGGTATAGCTGGCCGGGCAACATCAGAGAAATGCAAAATGTGATGGAGCGTGCAGTATTATTGGCCACAGATGGGCGACTCCATTTTGATCTTTCTACTGAGAACCGGACATCAGGCGGCAGCCAGTTTGACGACCTTCCCACATTAGAGGGCATCCAGCGTCGATACATTGCCTTTGTACTCGATAAAACAGGCGGGAAACTCAGCGGCCCCGGCGGGGCATCAGAAATTCTGGATATGAAACGGACCAGTCTTTACAACCGGATGAAAAAGCTGGGGTTGAGATAAAAACATGTAGACAGGCTGAAGTTAGAAGACTGAAGAGTTCAGGGCGAACACGGATTGCTCAATTGAAAAAACACAATATATCTTTGAAAATCAAAAAAACCGCCCCTTTTTTATCGATATGATGCATTTTTGAAAAATTTCGCATTACTGTCGGCTTGTGGCATAAACGACAATTTTGCGATTTATCCAGAATATTTAGACTGATGATGACTATCATTCCATCCTCGAAATTTTCAATAGTGAAGAAATTTGTTTTTAAGTGAATGTCAAGTATGTTAAAAATAGTAAAATTATCTCAAAAAAATATACCCTATTGAATAAGTGAGTTGGGTTGCGAGGGAGGAGGCACAAAGAGTTTGAATGAAGAAATTTGTCTTTGCCTGATCTTAGTAGATCTGCTTTTCAACATCCGAAAAGCAATTTCCTGTCATTCTCCCCAAACGAAATCATTCACAACGAGGAACACTCTATGATCGGTATCCAATTTCACAAAGACCTTGGCGTCGTGGCAATCTGGAGGGAGACTGGTCCAGAGGCCATCGGCACGGGTGGGGAACTCAGCGATCTGGTGTCCAAGGCTATGACCCGTCCGGGAATCAATTCCGACATTGGTGTAATCGCCGTCCCAGCTTGGTATAACGATGAGCAACGCGCTGACATTTTGGCGCGAGCACACAAAGCTGGGATCGCCAAGCCGCGCTTAATAAACGAACCTGCAGCGGCGGCTCTGGCCTTTGGGATATCGAAGGCAGCGATGCCCGAGATTTCCCTGGTCCTCAGTTTGTTGGTTGATGGAACATTTGATGCGACCGTTCTCGCCCTCCGGGAAAGCTATGTCGAAGTTCTGGCGGCCAACGGTATTAATGGCCTAAGTGCTGCGGTGACCTCAGACTCCGACCAGTTCTTTGCAAAAATTGAACCGGTGGTCAAACGAGCCATTGCAGATGCTGAACTGCCCCCGAAGTCTATTGATGCTATCATCTTGACAGGTAACACTTCACACCTGCGGGCTACAAAAGCCCTTATAGAATCGACTTTCGGCCAGGCGCCTGAAGAGCCACCATCACCCGAGACCGCAATCGCTCAAGGCGCAGCGGTTTATAGCAGAATGTTAGCTCTCATCCCGGATGCCAAAACACCGGAACCAATAGAGACTTCCAGCACAGGCTGTTTGAGCATATTGGTTTAAGCTATTGTCTGTGCCATATCGTTAGCAAGATTTACCTTACAATAGTGCTTTGAAAATTTTTCCAAAATAAGGGAAAAAACCTTAATCAATGAGAATATGAAACTACGGGCATCCTTCCCGGGTTGGATTATGATAATATTGTTGCGACCAAACAGCAATAATCTAAACCCAAAAAGGAGATACCGGAATGAATTATATTGGAGTGGACTGTCATATTTCAACCCTGGATTTTGCCGTTGTTGATGGAAAGGGAATAATCAAAAAGAAAGCGTGCGTAAATACCGGTGTAAAAGAATTTATGGAGTTTGTTAGAAGTATACCTAAGCCCAGAAAAATCTTTATTGAAGAAGGAGAGCTGGCAAGCTGGCTGCTGGAAACAAGTCTAAGGTTTGGAGAGCAATTGATTATTACTGATCCCAGAGAAAATAAATGGATCAGTAAAGCCAAGCAAAAGAATGACTCGGTAGATGCAACAAAGATAGCTCAACTTGCACGGGGAGGATATATCAAAGAAATATATCATCCGCTTAATGACAGAAGAAGATTTAAGGAACTGGTTTTTGCCTATCACGATACAGTAAAGAGTCAAACCAGAATTAAAAATAAGATAAAAGCCTGTTTCAGAAGAGAAGGTATAAAATGCAGTGGTGCCACTGTTTATTCTGAGAAATATCGGACAGAATGGAAGAAGACGCTTCCCAATAATAAAATTGTCCATTTAATAATAGATGAATTATGGATTCAACTGGATCAACTGCATAGCGCTAAGGAAAAGCTTAAAAGAAACATTAGAACTCATGCCAGGAAGTATCCTGAAATAAAAAGATTTATGATAGTTCCCGGGATCGGTCTCATTCATGCTGCGACTATATCTGCTATATTAGAAACACCGCACAGATTCGCAAATAAGAAAAAAGTATGGATGTATGCTGGTATCGGCCTGGCTGAAAGGGGATCTGGCGATAAGATTTATTCAAGGCAACTGACAAGGGAGTTTAATCGTCCTTTAAAAAATGCAATTAAAAAGGCAACAGAGGCAGCAATCCATAGTAATAACAATTCGTTTATGAGGCAATATTTACGGTTAACACTCAAACAGGGCGTTCCCTCTCACAAAGCCAAGTTAACTGTAGCAAGGAGTTTATTATCGACATTATACATCATATGGAAAAAAGGAGAAGAGTACGATCCTGATATAGATACGAAAAGGGATAAAGGAAATAAAAAATAATTTCGCGCATATTTAATTGCTAAGAACAGCTTGAAGATATTAACCAGCGAAGGATATGCACGAAAGAGGGAAAGTATCAACAATATATTGGCCGCAAGGTCCTATTTCTCAATGAGTATGCACCCTTAATATTTCCGTAAATTTTAATAGGCTTTCAAGCCTCCGAAAGATGTGTGAGAAAAAACTATAAATTTATTTCCTTAACAGTATTAAAATCATTATCGTCGTGTTTAACGTTAATATTCAATAAGCATAATTAGTAATTAATAAAAGAGCTTGCGGTTAACAAAAAAAGTATGGGATGCCCTAAGAGTCAAAAAGGCCAATTTTCAGGGCAAGAAGTGAGGTGCGTTCTTGACTCTTAGTTTTAAAGATATATTGTATGCCGTCAAAATGTAGAATGCTGACGATGCTTATCGATAGTCCCCACGACAAAAAAGATACGCAATAGTGTCGGTTTGAAACAGGGAATACGGTATTGTCGCCCTCATTGTTCATAACGATCTGTCTCGGATTTTTCGATTCAAGGAGATGCTCGGCCCTTTTAAGGGCCGTTTTTAGACACGCCAAAACTTCTTACGTTTTACTTGTTTCGCTGTCACAATGTGACACATAACAGTTTGATATAATTAAAATATTGACATTGTCAAAATAAGGGTTAGGTTTTAAATAAGTAGAAAATGTAGATTGGTATAAAATTCGATTCTTGATGTGCACAGTGGTAACCACTTAACAAATTTCAGTTCTCATCCGCATTCTGTATTACCCACCAGATCCTGCACCTGCGACATTACTTAAATAAATAGACTAATGTAAAAGCCAAACCAATTGCAAAATTGGGACGGAAAGTCACGGATCTTTTCGGTACTGGTTTTTTAATCGCTTCGATTCAAAGATAGCCGGATTGCCATTTTATAAATGGTGCTTCGGCTATATTATCTGGAATTCTGCCACTTCTGACGTACATTCCGCACCCCAAATAAAGGTTTTGCGACTATTTTTTTTCTTCGTTTATGGAACGATGAATATTTCAGAAGTAACCCCCAATGCCTTTAAATACTCGAGTTGGAAGGGTTTTAACGGCCTTGCTAATTGCCGCTGCCGGCCAAGGGTGATAACCATTACAGAGGAAAATTTAGTGGTCATCATAAAAGCTGTGGGCTTTTTTGTTTGCCGACGCACCCAGCCCGGCAGTGTACAGTCATTGGCTTCGACATACTGGCGCATGGATCGTTCCATTAATCGCCAGATCAATAGTGAAATTAGAAGTACGAGACCCAGCACTTCGATTCGTTCGGTTTTTTTGAGAAAGATGCTGTTGACAATCGCCGGGTCCTTCAGAAAGCTAAAGTTTTTTTCAATACCGATTTGGCTTTTGTACAGTGTCAACAACTCTGGTGCCGGCCACTCGTCTTGCTGTTGAATAAGATTGCTCAGCAAAACAAAACAACCGGCTTTTGCGCGCCTTGCCAATTTAATTAGAATGGTGAACTTTTTTCTTTGCCATCCGAATCTGACTTTATACAAATCGCCACAAATAGCCATTCAGATAGATAGTCTATTGAATTCTATAGTAATGGCAGAATAACGCAGTTCATGGGCTGCTCCGGCTCGTGAACCATTTGACAAGTTGCGCTTTTGTCGGAACAACGCCCACACATTTAATTTCACCATTAATCAACACTGCCGGGAGCCCCATGATACCCATTTTCACAATTTCCTTTGAATCTCGGACACGATCGACCCGGGCCAGCAGATCAAGTTCGGAAAGCACCATCATTATGTCCATTTCGAGATTCTCGCACCGGCTGCAACCGGCTCCGACAACAGTCACCGTCAGTTCATCGGAAACACCTTCAGCAACCGAAACCGGTAGTCCCAGATGTTTCTGATATTCCCGTAAAAAAGCCTGTTTGTAATCATCCTTCACATTATCAGAAATATAATTGTCTTTTTTAAGTGCTTCATACAGGGCTTCTGCAATTATATCATCTGCGACCCATTTATGCTCAGCAGCCACCATTTCGATGGCATCAATCAGCCCCATAATACCGAAGTCATGTTTTCCAATCCGGACTTGGCGAATATCATTTTTCATAGGAATAAACTACTTACGGCTATTATGCCGCTTTATTATCTTAAAATTTTTTCTTAGAAGTAAATATTAAAAATATAACCAACAATAAGAATCCCCATGCCAACCACACCGAGGAAAGTGGCAATCAGGCGTGGTTTGAGCACTTTTCTAAGAATAATCATCTCCGGTAAAGACAAAGCAATTACCGACATCATAAACGCCAAAACCGTTCCAAGCGCAGCACCTTTTTCCAGCAGGGCCTGAACAATCGGTATAATACCTGCGGCATTCGAATACATGGGAATTCCCAACAAAACAGATAAAGGAACCGACCACCATGCGGATTTTCCCATCATTGACGCCAGAAATCCCTCGGGCACATACCCATGAATACCCGCACCGATCGCAATACCCAGAATCACATAGAGCCATACCTTGCCCACAATCTCAATAACAGCCGTAACACCGTCCTGTATCCGGTCCACCCAGTCCTTGCGCAGGTCCTCAACATGGGCAACCCCTGCCTGAAGATCCTGGACCCAATCCTCAAGATATTTTTCCATACGCAGTCGGCCAATAACCCATCCTGCGATCATTGCAATTAAAAGCCCTGTAACCAGATAAATAACCGCCACTTCCCAGCCAAACAGGCCATACAGAAGAACCAAAGCAATTTCGTTAACCATTGGAGCGGCAATAAGAAAAGAAAATGTCACCCCCAGCGGGACGCCTGTAGTAACAAAACCGAGAAAGAGCGGTACTGCTGCTTACATTCCGCACCCAAAATCACAATCTTTGGCCAATTTTTATTTCTGGAAAAACAGACAGATATTCGCCATAATATATTGAATTTACATTAAATAAAAATATCTAGACATTTCAATCACTTACTGATACGCTGCCCTTAGTCGTTTAAATCAAGATCAGGGAGGGCAGATGAAACAAATCAACACCGACCAGATGACAATTACCGATATTAAGCATATGCCCATTATCAAGCATTTTGCCCGCCAAATCGGATTGGTAGAAACCATCGATCAACTCGTCGATACCCAAATGGCACTTTCTCCAGGAATGGCGGTGCTGGCCATGGTTCTCGACACCCTGTCCGGACGAACGCCGCTTTACCGGTTGCCCGAGTTTTTTGCAGAAAAGGATACCGAATTATTGTTGGGTGCTCCCATTGCATCCGATCTGTTTTGCGACACTAATCTGGGCCGATCAATGGATAAAATATTTGACACCGGCACCCAGAAGATCTTCTCTCAACTGGCCCAAAATGCCCTGACAACATTCGATGTTGATCCACGGCAAGTCCACTTTGACACCACTTCCGTGAGCGTTTACGGGGATTACGAATATTCCGATTCTCCTTTTAAAATCACCTATGGACACAGCAAGGACAAACGGCCCGATCTGAAACAGTTTCTGGTGTCCATGCTGTGTGTCGAACGCAATATCCCCATTTTAGGCGCTACAAAAGACGGCAATGCTTCGGATAAAACGCTCAATAATGAACTGCTAACCAACATTTCAACGCATATGGCCCAGCATGGACTGTCATCTGGTGCCTATGTTTATGTCGCCGATGCCGCATTTGTTACCAAGGACAACTTGAACACAGCCGATAGTCGTGAAACATGGTTTTTAACCCGCTTACCGGCCACCTATAACGAATGTGGCCGTGTGATCCGTGAAGCAGTGGCAACGGATCTTTGGATCGACATCGGTGCATTGGCCGAAGAGCCAAGCCGTCCCAAGCGGCCAACTGCCCAATATCGGGTCTATGACAGCACCGTTGAACTTTACGATAAGACCTACCGAGCCATTGTCGTGTATTCAAGCAATCACGATAAAAGGCGTCATAAACGCATCGATAGACTGTTAAAAAATGATCTCAAACAACTTGAACATGCTTGCAAACAAGTCACTGCCAATGTTTTTTTTTGCTGCAAGGATGCTCAGGCCGCCGGTGAACAGCTTATCCGAAAAACCGGATCAGGCTATCATCAAGTTAACATCAGTATCGAAAAAGTACCCAGGTATGCTCGCGGCAGGCCTGCAAAAAACAAACCGAGAAAGATATTAAATTACCGTATCCATTCACAGGGTCGATAACTATCGTTTAACCTTCTGAAGTTACTATCTTTTTGGTCAATATATAAATTACTGAAATAATTGAAAATAAAACTAGATTTTTTTATTTGTATGTGTTACGCTTTCTCGTATGAAAGCAAAACGCCCATTTTCAGATGATGACTGGCAATCAACTCCGGAACCGGTCAAACAATATATCATTTCACTGGAGCAGACTATCGCTTTGCTCATAGAAAAAGTGGAAGCGCTGGAAAAAAGAACTGAGAAGCTTGAAAGTTCCGCCAGTAAAAATTCTCAGAACTCCAGCAAGCCGCCATCATCTGACAGTCCATATAAAAAACCGGCGATTAAACGCAAAAAGAGCAAACGCAAGAAAGGCGCTCAAAAAGGCCACAAGGGCCATAAACAAAAACTTTTGGAGCAGACTCAAGAAATTTTAATTTTGCCGGAAGACTGTGACTGCGGATGCGCAACATTACGTCCCGGTACGATGGAACCCTATTATACGCATCAGGAGATCGAACTGCCGGAAATCAAAATGGATGTTCTTCATTTCATCCTTCACAAAGGAAAGTGCAGCAAATGCGGTCGATTGTTAAAGGCAAAAATGCCATTGAGTCATCAAACCGGTTATGGGCCGAGGGTAAGCGCCTTGATTGCCGAAATGAGCGGCATCCAGGGAAATAGCCGGAAAACGGTTCACGATTTTTGCAAATCCGTGCTCAACTTTTCAATTTCAACGGGCGCCATTCAAAAAGTCGTGGACAGGGCGTCAGAGGCGTTGGCGCCTGTTTACGAAAAAATTGGAGAACTGGCTCGAAAAAGTGATATCAATCATATTGATGAAACATCATGGTTTAAGAACGGCATGCTCCATTGGCTATGGGTAATGGCAAACCGCACCGTCGGGTATTTTATGATTCATCAGAATCGGTCCAAAGAAGCCTTTTTGGAGTTAATCCAGGATTGGACGGGTATCCTGATAAGTGATAATTACGGCACCTATGTAAAATGGGTGAATCTCCGTCAGACATGTCTTGCTCACTTGATCCGCAAAGCAAAGGGATTATCTGAAAAAAAAGATCCGGTCACTCAACATTTTGGCCGGGAAATTTTGAAAGAACTCCAATTATTATGCCATTGGGCAAAAGCCCCGCCGGATGAGAAACCGTGGCGAGATTTTTATCAACGTTTTATCGATCTGATATTTGACCACCATCAAGAAGAAGGGGAAGCCGGCACATTGGCCCGTAGCCTGATCAGGCAGATAGATTCGTTATGGGTATTTCTGGAAGTCAGCGGAGTTGATCCGACAAATAACCATGCTGAGCGAATGTTACGCTTTGGGGTCTTGTGGAGAAAAAGAAGCAAAGGCACACAAAGCGAAAAAGGAAATCGCTGGGTGGAACGGATATTATCGTTCAAACAGACTTGCCAAATGAAATCATTGCCGTCCTTCCCATTATTGGTGGATGCAATTGATGCTTATTTCAAAGAACAAAAACCAAATTTATGTTGGCTTGCTTAGGGAGGACTTTCAATCCCCTGAACATGTACAAATTACCAGTATTTACTGAGCACAACCATCGTTGAAGCGCCGGAAAAAATTGCCCCGCTAAGGCTTGAAGCCGGTTGTTTTGTTTTGCTGAGCAATCTTATTCAACAGCAAGACGAGTGGCCGGCACCAGAGTTGTTGACACTGTACAAAAGCCAAATCGGTATTGAAAAAAACTTTAGCTTTCTGAAGGACCCGGCGATTGTCAACAGCATCTTTCTCAAAAAAACCGAACGAATCGAAGTGCTGGGTCTCGTACTTCTAATTTCACTATTGATCTGGCGATTAATGGAACGATCCATGCGCCAGTATGTCGAAGCCAATGACTGTACACTGCCGGGCTGGGTGCGTCGGCAAACAAAAAAGCCCACAGCTTTTATGATGACCACTAAATTTTCCTCTGTAATGGTTATCACCCTTGGCCGGCAGCGGCAATTAGCAAGGCCGTTAAAACCCTTCCAACTCGAGTATTTAAAGGCATTGGGGGTTACTTCTGAAATATTCATCGTTCCATAAACGAAGAAAAAAAATAGTCGCAAAACCTTTGTTTGGGGTGCGGAATGTACGCTGCTGAACAAGAGCAGAAAGGCGTCACAATGCCAAGGAGGGCGGCAAGGACATTACCCACGGATTCCCGTTTTCCGGCAAGGATTTTTCGGGTTCGTTCCGGTGTAAAAAAGGATCGGATAATGCCGACCACGAAAACCACCAAAGCCAGCAGCATCAACACCTTGGGGACTTCAAAAATAAAAAATTCAACGGCGCTGCCAAAATGGCTCATGGGTGAGAATGCCAACAATTTCGACAAACCATGGGTGAGCTGTTGTGAAATCTTTGCAAGATTCAGATAAACACCCCACCACACGGCTATCATTAAAACAGTGACAGAAAAATACTTAGCGGTTAAACCACCGCGTTTGACAGAATTTTCCGGAACCTGGGATCCATCGTTCCCTGATTCGCCGGAGATATTTGTTTCACACAGAACTTCCATTTACTTCTTTTCCTATTATTTTCAATGGATTAAACTGACATCAGTCAGCTTCCATCTTATTATCTATTTTTATAACATAAAATCGAAATATCGCATTTTAACGATTCAAAACCCCAAAAAAAATTTATCTGCTACAAATATTACCTCTGTCAATACCCGGCAACTGCTCAATCAGTTTTTCAATATCCGGATCATTGTCCAGCCAATGCTTGATGTTTCCGATCAGGTTCGCTGCATATGGACTTTCATCGCCATCTGCAATCATATAATTGACCCATAATCCGTCTTTTTTAGACGTTATTAACCCCGCATCTTCCAATATCTGGAGATGCTTACTGGTTGTTGACTGGGCGATCTTCAGCGCAGTCTGCATTTCACAAACACACATCATCTTCTGCTGAAGCATTTTCATTATCTTGATCCGGCTGGGATCTGACAGGGCTTTCATGACTTTTAAAAACGATTTCATCTTTTCTCCTTATTTATATATCGTAATATAACGATATATAAAAATCTGTCAATGCTTTTTTATAATTTCCGGTATTTCTTTTTATTCGATCTTCACAGTGTAATGATCAATCATTGACAACAATCATGATAAAAGAGGGATGATCTTCAGACATAATATAAAAAACTTTACCAGAAAAAGATTAAGAGCCTGAAAGAACTATATTTTTTACTAAATATGGAACACCGGCTTTAAAAAATGTTTTAAAAAAGAACAAAGGGCTTAAGCCTATGATATGATGTCCGCCAACAATTTATAGGTCTTTTTTTCTACAAAATTCATCCCAAGGTTCAATTGTATTTTTTTTTCATTCATATAATGTAAGAAAAGATTATTCCAATCTTCAACCATTCAAACTAAGATGTGTTTTTAATTTTCGCTGACTTTTCCTGATTCTATAATTGGTTTTCAATCTTTTAAGTCAATGTTAGAAAATAAGGATAATAAAATAAAAACCGTTGATCGTTGCGTTTTCATCTGCCGGACCGAAAATCACAGATGCCTATCGGATCTTCTGCTGTCCGGATAAAGTTTGATTGAGACTCATATCAGGCTGTTTTGAAATGAAATCACACCTGCCACTATTGCCAACAACATTCTATTGGGACGGCAATAATTCGCTTTTCGATATTTCCGGCCATCAGGGACAAAAGGATTAACTGAAAAGCTCTGCTCTAATGACATAATACCGCAAATCACTTCTTAAAATGCTAATTCTATGCGCCGGTATGCTTACCGGCGCCCCCTATGCCCCGGTCCAGTAACCGGAATTCACACCGACCATCCAATTTTCTGACAAATGAGTTCATTGCTTTTATTTTTAACTATTTGAAAAATAAAAAATAACTCCTGCCACCATGCCAGACAATGAAAAACCGGGGGAAATGCCATGAATTTTAAAAAAAGAT
>Ga0255376_1028_pt1 | contig 12670 bp, 8 predicted proteins | sample ANMaggSeSYBR01C3_FD_182095 | JGI IMG/M metagenome (GOLD analysis project Ga0255376, IMG submission 182095) | Sediment cell enrichment communities from methane seep in Santa Monica Basin, California, United Staets - ANME aggregate JGI... | ecosystem: Environmental > Aquatic > Marine > Cold seeps >...
ACCGCCCATGGCGTCAACCACCCGGATCAATCTGTCCAGCGGATCATACTCATACAGGGTGGTGTTCCCGGCCTGATCGGTTTCCGATACTTTTTTATCTTTGCAGGTTGAGCAGCAACTTGCAGTATATTCTACAGAGGAGGATGTTCCATCTGGAAAAATGGTCCTGATTTGTCGGTTCAATGCATCATATTCATATGTTGTTGTGTTGCCGTTGGCGTCATTCATGATTGTCTGATTGCCGTTGGCGTCATATGCGAATGACAACGTTCTGTCCAAAACTGATTTCAACGGCGATACGACTACCTATACCTATGATGTTATAAACCGGTTGACCTTAAAACAATATCCGACCGGTCCTGACGTCTCGTATACTTATACTCCTGCCGGAAAACAGGCAAGTGTCACAGATGCAAGGGGAATCACTTCCCATACTTATGATGATAGAGACAGGCTGCTGACAGTTACACATCCTGACAGCTCTGTCATTAGCTACACCTATGATTCAAAGGGGAACCGCACTTCTGTGACTGTTCCTTCCGGAACGACCACATACTCATATGATGCATTGAACCGTCTATCAATTATAACTGCTCCTGACAGCGGCATAACCACTTATACTTATGATAATGCAGGCAACCGGGTAAGCATAAGCTATCCTAACAATACAGTTACTGAATACACTTACAACAGTCTCAACCGCCTGACGTATATTGAAAATCGGACATCTGCTGTCGGCCCGATCATATCCAGTTATGAATACGTCTTAGGAGCTGCCGGCAACCGTATGGATGTCACAGAAGAATCAGATCGGGTAGTGAATTATAACTATGACAGCCTTTACAGATTGACCCAGGAACAGATTACAGACTCAGCATTGGGCAATCAAACCATCTCATATACCTATGATCCAGTAGGCAACCGTCTGACAAAAATCGACCCCACAGGCACAACAACCTATAATTATAATGCCAATGATCACCTAACGACTGAAACTACTTCATCGCAAACAAACACTTATTTATACGATTTAAACGGCAACACCTTAAGCAGATCAGACGGGACTGTGACCACCGACTACACATATGACTATGAAAACAGATTAATTGAAGCACAAACCGGGGCAAGCATTGCTGCCTACATCTATGATACAGACGGGATAAGAGTAAATTCCGATACAGACGGGAATGTGATCAATTTTATAGTCGATAAAAATAGACCCTTTGCACAGGTATTGGAAGAAAGAGATGGCACAAACTCACTGATTGTACGCTATGCTTACGGTGATGATCTGATCAGCCAGACCCGGGGAACTTCAACATCCTATTATCTTACCGACGGTCAGTTGAGCATACGCCAACTGACAAATGCATCCGCTGATGTAACTGACACATATGTATTTGATGCATTTGGCATCTTAATCGATCATACTGGAACGACAGAAAATAATTACCTTTATACCGGCGAACAATATGATCCGAATATTGGCTTTTACTATCTGAGAGCAAGATATCTAAATACGAAGACCGGCCGGTTCTTAACACATGACCCATTACTCGGCAATCCATTCGATCCGATTTCGCTGCATCGCTACCTCTATGCCAGCATGGACCCGGTAAATTTCATAGATCCGAGTGGACAGCTTGAATTTTCCTTGATGGAGATGAGCGTTGTTTCTGCAATGGTAGGAATTATTACGAGCATTGCAACGTATGGGGTGACAGGCAGTAAGAAAGCCGCAGTGGCGATGGGGGTTGCTGCAACCGTGACCACCTTTGTGCTGATGACGCCTTTTTCCCCGGCAATTTCAGGAGGCGTTCTAGTTGGATTTGAAATCATGCCTGCCGAGGCGGTACTAGTGTCTAAATTCATCGATCAAATGGTTATCGCAATACAATCAGGATATCATAATAACGTGATTCAGTTAATAGCTGCAAAGGCTTCTACCCCGGAAGGATACAGGTTTATTAAAATAGTACATCGCACCCTCTCCAGAGTTATAAACAGCCCGATGGGCGCCCAACTGCAAGCCAGTAGCTGGAAAGCATTCGATGCGGTACAAATGCTGTTTAATACCACAGGTCAATTCTCTCCACCTCCATAATTTTTTGACTTAGGGAGCATTTTAGACTGAATAGAATGAATGGAGTTTTATAGCCCAACCCATTTTTCATAACAATAAAATCATTTAATTTTTAGGAGGTTGACATGCGAATAACAAGTAACAAACTATCATTTTTCTCATTCATATTAATTGGCTTAATGATTTTGTTTGCACCGGCAACTGCTCTCTCGGACCCATTGCTCTATGATGATTTTGACGGGACCGCACTGGACGCTTCCGTATGGGATGTCATTTATGACTTTGGAACCATTGAAGTGAATGGCAGCATATTGACTACTGAGGGAATAACAGAAGCACCAGGTTATAAGCGCATCGATTCTTTCAGTACTTTTCAGCCGATAGGGGACACGCTGTTTGCCAGTGCCAGGATTCAGCTGAGCGGTGATTATCAGAAATTCGGTTTCCGCATTAACGCCGGCACATTCCCCGGACCCATCTGCGGATTTTATTTCGACACATTAGAGACTGAAAACGAAAATACAGTAACTGCCCTTATCAGAGAAGTGTCTGATACCGGTACCGTGACTGATACACTGACAGTTCCAATAGATGTATCATGGGATGAATTCCATATCTTCACCATTGAATGGTCTCCATCGGAAGTCGCGTTTCATGTCGATGGGGAGGAAAAGGCCAGAATGGCAATTGTATGCAGTAATGCTCTTCCGGTGGGTCTTTGGAATGACCGGCCGGACACCATGCAGACGGACTGGGTGAATGTGATTAATGTTATCACGGTGTCTATTGACATCAAACCGGGGAGCGATCCTAACAGCATCAACCCCCGAAGCCGTGGCGTTATTCCGGTCGCATTATTAAGCACAGACAGTTTTGATGCGATGGCTGTGGCTCCGGCAACCGTCAAATTCGGTGCCAATGGTATGCAAACATCACCGGCACATTATGCAGTAGAGGACATCAACGAAGACGGAATGGATGATTATATTTTTCATTTTCGAACGCAGCAGACCGGAATTGACTGTGAGACCGAATCCGCCACACTTACGGGTGATGCCGTGGGAGGATTTATCGAAGGATCGGATTCCGTGCGTCCGGTTGGCTGCAATGCCAACAACAACGGTACGCCTCCCGGACTTCAACATAAACCGCCTAAAACAGATCCGCCGGCCTTTGAAAATCACCCGGTTCATGACAGCAAACCCGGAAGAGATAATCACCCCACACCGAATGCACCGGGCAGAATAAAGTAAAAATGAAATCAAAAAAAGAGAAATAATTCGACTGATTGACAGTAAAAGCCCGGACGAAAACTGTCAATTTTCATCCGGGCTTCAGTTGAGTATTAAAGGTCCTGAGAATCCAAAAACAGAACATGGTAGGGGTGGCCATAATATGACTTTTGGGGCGCTTCTTTAAACCCGAGGCGCTTGTAAAAACTCAGCTGCCTGAATTCAAAAAAGGATTCCACAACCAAGCGTTTATTATCATTTCGGGCCATTGCTTTGGCATGACCGACAAGCTGAATGCCGATTCCGTTTCTTCTGAAACCGGGACGTACGCTTAAGGTTCCAATTGCCATGGATGGATTCGGGTGTTGATTATCCGGATTTCGAGATTCCATGATCATAGCACCCATGATCATAGCACCCATGATCATGAAATCATGTTTTATGACAAAACACCGGTTTTCAGTAATCGCCGCTTCTATGTACGAATTCGTATTCCAGTAAAAATCTTTAACGCCAATATTATTCAACGGAATCTTTAACAGCGTATTTAGTTCCCTTACTCCGTCAATATCATTTAAGCTGGCGGTTTCTATCCTGTTCATCTAAGATCCGTTAAATTTCAAGGGCTGCCAGGAATCCGCCATGAACCGCATGGTTCATTTTTCCCGGCTGTGCCCCGTCACCGATAACAGCAAATGGAATGTTCAGTTTCTCAATTTTTTCTGAAATATTTTTAACGGACTTTGACCCTGCTGCGTTGATTATGTTGTCAAACTGACGTTGATGCGTTTTACCGTCTTTTTCAAATGTCACCAGGCCGTTTTTAATTGAAATCACTTTTGCTTCGGTGATAAGAGCCACCCCGTATTTTTCCAGATCACTCATCAACACCCATTTAGTGGATTTGCCTACATCTTTTCCGACCTTGGGCAACATTTCAAACACTGTAACTTTTGAAGTACCATTAAACATGAGTTCCCGCAGCCGTTCAACGCTTTCCGCTTCATGGGTAAACAAAAAATAAAGGACTTCAGGGGTTATGGTTCCTTTGGCGGCAACTTTCAAAGCGGTTTCAAGGCCCACAGCCCCGCCGCCGATAATCGCCACTTCATCGCCCAGCAGACGATCTTCTTTGAGCAGATCCCAGGCAGATATCACGCTTGGATCATCAATACCGTCAATGGGCGGAAGCAAGGGTTCTGCGCCTTCGGCAACAATTAAAAAATCCGGTTTTTTTTCTTTGATCAGCTGATCATCCACTTTGGTGTTCAAGTGGAGCGAAACATTGTGCTTCCAAAGCATGGCCTGATAATAATCCATAAAGCCCAGCAATTCACCTTTATGTGGCGGCGCACCGGCGATCCATAGCTGTCCGCCGATTTCATCGTTTTTTTCATACAAGTCCACATGGTGGCCAGCCATAGCGGCTGTGACTGCTGCTTCAAGCCCTGCCATACCCGCGCCGACAATCATAATCTTTTTTGGTGTTTCACATTTTTCAATTTTCCGTTCACCTTCATATCCGGCCAGCGGATTTGCCACACAGGTCACCGGCTTTCCGCTCATAACACTGTCCATACAACCCTGAAGACACGCCACACAGGGCCGGATTTCATCGGATTTGCCCACCATGGCCTTGTTAACCCATTGGGGATCGGCAATAAGCCCCCGGCCGATGCTGACCATATCGGCATAACCGTCTTTTAGCAGTTTTTCAGCAGCATCAGGGGAAGAAATCCGGTTGGAAGCCATTACCGGTACAGACACTTCTTTTTTGATATTGTACGCCAGAAACGCGAAACCGGATTGGGGAAGGCTGGCCGGCAACTGAGGCACATGGGTTTCATGCCATCCGCCGGTGACGCTGATGGCATCCACACCGGCTGTTTCATATACTTTTGCAAATTCTTTTGTTTCCGAATCCGTGTTGCTGCCGGTCACAAAGTCATTTCCGGCCATGCGGATGGTTAAGGGGAAATCAGCCCCCAGACGCTGGCGGGTTTTTTCAATCACCTCTTTGGGGAACCGGACCCGGTTTTCAAAACTACCGCCATAGTCATCAGTCCGCTGATTTTTGACCGTGGAAAGAAACTGGGTAATCAAGTAACCACCGGATCCGAGAATCTCGACCCCGTCAAACCCTGCTTCCTGAGCTCTTGCGGCAGCACTGACAAACGCCTCCTGCACTTTTTCAATATCTTCGAGGGTCATTTCCCGGGGCATGGCTTTTGAATACCTGGAAAAAACTGCAGACGGTGCTATGGGCGGTTCACCATTAAGAAGCATGGGATATGAATAGGCACCGGCATGAAACAGCTGGACCCAGGCCCGGGCGCCTTCGTCCTTGATTACTGACGCCATCTTCTTAAATGCGGGAATCGCTTCATCTTTATCGAGCATGGAGATAATATTTCCGGAACCGATAAAGTCAATCCCCACAGGGCCCACAGTTACCAGGCCAGTGCCACCGCGGGCTTTTTCACGAAAATATTCATAATACCGGTCATTTAATGTTCCATCATAGGAATACAGAAGCCCCAGGGAGGGATAAACTACCCGGTTCCTGATTTCCAGTTTGTTTATTGTTATCGGACTCAGCAGATTTTTATACATGTGACTTTCCTTATATGTGATTCAAAATTTCTTATGTAATGCCTGAAATGTAAAACACCTCAAATATATATTCTATTGTCATTGCACAGTAAATATTACCAAAAGCAATCTCATGAAACAGGGGATTACTTCGTCATTCGTTCCTCACTTCTCGTAATGACAGCCTGAGTTTTATTTCTGGCCTATAAGCCATTGTATTATCATAAGACTTTCAGATAATTGATTTGGCAAGGCCAGAAAGAGGAGATAATACTGTTCGTATATCTCCGACTGATAACGCAGCCAAATCAATTATCCGGAAGTTTATCTCTTTATACCCAGAATTTCTCGCGCTTCTTCCGGGCTCGCCGGCTCCTTGCCCTGCTCACGGATAATCTTTACCAATGCCTCCACAAGCTGCCCGTTGCTCTGTGCTTTATCTCCATTTGGCAGATAAAACGTGTCTTCAAGACCGGTCCGGACATTTCCGCCAAGCTCAATCGTGGCCCGATGAAGTTCCCAGAGTTTTTCACGGCCTGCCCCAGTGGCAATGACCTGCCAGTGAGAATTTTCAGGCAGTTCATCTTTTAGAATTGGGAGCAGGTCCGCCCGTGCAGGCATACCCGAGTCAACCCCCATGACAAACGACAGATGGGGATTACCGGAGAACATGCCGTTTGCCTTGAACATCCCGACACTGCGAACAATACCGGTATCAAAACATTCAAATTCAGGAACAATATTATGCGCGTTCATGGTGTCGGTAAATTGCGTCACCTTTTCAACCGGGTTGTCAAAAAGAATCGGGGGCCAGGCCCACTGACCGTCTTTGCGAATTTTCAGATAATTCAGGGAGCCGGCATTACACGCAGCCATTTCCGGCTTAAACTTTTCAAGGCAGGCCATGGGTCCTGAAATATTGGCGCCCATAACCCCGGTGCTCATATTGATGATCATCTTCGGAACCCGGTGCCGCATAGCAGCCAAAATATCACCGACTTCTTTGGTGTCCCAGGTGGGCCACATTCCCATACCCGGCTGCTGGGACCTGAAATGGGCATGGACAATTGAAGCACCCTGATCAAATGCCTGCCGGGTGGCTTCCGCCATCTCTTCGGGGGTTACAGGAACATTGAATTTCCCCGGATTAGTTAGCACTCCGGTAATGGCACAGGTAACAACAACCTTATTGTTTATATCCATTGAATCCCTCCTCATTTGATTGTGGATGATTGTTCCGCAACAACTTCCGGTATCGAGCTCAACAGGCGGCAATATTTTATGTCTTTTCTAAACTTGCAAAACCGTATTCTCTCAAAAACGACCTGATTTAAGCAATATTTTTTCCTAATTTGAGCGATTGTCGAGGTTACCGCATATACAAGGAAAATGCGTTGCCGCTATAGTCGTTTATGCGGTTGCGCATTTGACGCAGTAGATGCGGTGAGATCGGCAATCCCGGAGGGTTTTAAATTTTGAAACTTAAGACAGATCAACTTCCTTAAATAAATATAAAAACAATTTTTTCAAAATTTAAAACGCTCAATTTAGGATTTTCTCACCCCCGGCGCCGGTGCATCTTCCGGCGGGCCGGCAAACGCCTGGGCAATTTTCATCCATTGTTCGGCAATGCCCCCCTGAATCGTCAGACCGGTATCTTCCGGGTTTCGACGCTGGGTGACAACCAGACAGAAATCAAGCGCTGAACCGGATACTACATTATCAGCGTCCTCCGGCCCCCAGCCCCAAAGTGCATCCGAAGGACTGGTTAGAACAACCCGCACCGGCTGTTCCGGAATTGCCAGGTCCCGGTTTTTAAAACTCCATTTAAAGGTAGACACACCTAAAAATGCGATATGTTTTAGCCGATCCGTACCCGGGCGATTTATCTTCAATGCATCCGCAACATCCTGCCCATGAGCCCATGTTTCCATAATCCGGGCGGTTGCAGAACTTCTTGCGCTCATGCTCGGACCATACCATGGCACACGGGTATCCGGTTTCAGGGATTCAAATGCCGCCACCAATGCGGCCCTTTCTTTTCGCCACCATGCCAGCAAATCTGCATCAGACATAGCATTGCCCATGGCATTGACATTTCGAAATACATCATCAAAGCTTGTGATGCCTTCCAAAATTTTTTCAACTTCCGCAGCAAATCCCTTCTGATCAATAGCCGACAGACAAGCAGTCTTATCAAAATATGCCAAATGACTGATTTCATCCTTGATCGTCCAGTTGAAAAAAGGCGTAACCGTTTGCCAGCCGTCATCATCAAGTTCTTTTACCAAATCATCCAAGGCCGCGTATTCATCTGCCAGATCTTTACAAATGGATTTCATTTTTTCTCCATTAATTTTTTAACCACTTCTCTCAGAGATCTCTGTGTGCTCTGTGGTTAATTTTGATGTGAAGGTTCAGAAAAATCCCTTTTGTTCTACGAACACCGGCAACCAGTTGCCTGTGCCACCCGCGCTTTCATTTTTTCTCCATTAAATCCAATATTGATCTGATTTTTTCATTTGCAAGGCATAAGGGACGACGCTGTAGTGTGCTACCGCGAGTCCCTTATAACGCCGCAAATGGAAGAATCAGGTTAATATCCTTCGAGTTTGGCGATCACGTCAGACATAACCTCACTCGCACCCCCGCCGATAGACAGCAACCGGGAATCCCGATACACCCGTGATATGCGCATTTCATTCATCAACCCGATACCGCCATACATCTGAAGGCATCCATCCGCCACCTTACTCAAGAGACTCCCGCCGAACAGTTTTCCCATGGATATTTCCTTTGAAACATCCTGGCCGGCCATTTTCATGCGGACAATATGATAGGTCAGCTGCTTGAGACATTCAATTTCACTCAGCCATTCCGCAAGCCGGTGACGCAAAACCTGTTTTTTGATCAGAGGCTTGCCGAACACAATCCGCCCCTTGAGGTATTCTACTGTTTCATCGATAATATCTTTGGCACTGATATAGGTCAAAGGAAGCACGGCAAACCGTTCATGCTGAAACTGCATCATCTGATGGATAAAGCCCTGACCTTCCGTCCCGATAAGATTTTCAGCCGGAACCCGCATGTCATCAAAATACAGTTCTGCTGTATCACTGCTCCGCATGCCCATTTTATCCAGTTTTTTACTCACATTAAATCCTGGCAGGTTCGTTGGGACCACGAACAGGCTGAATGAATGATAACCCGGGTCATCACTGGTGCGGGCCAGCAGGGTCAGAAAATCCGCCTGAATGCCGTTGGTAATAAATGTTTTGGAGCCGTTTAAGATATAAGAATCACCGTCTTTTTTTGCATACGTTTTCAGTGCGGCCACGTCAGATCCGGCATCCGGCTCGGTAACTGCGATGGCAGACACCATATCCCCCTGGATGGCCGGTTTTAAATAGGTTTCTTTTAAGTACTCACTGCCGAATTCATCAATAGCCGGTGTGGCCATGCTCATCTGAACGGCTATGGCCATAGGAACGCCGCCGCAATGAATACGGGCCAGTTCTTCCATGACAACTGTTTCATACCAGTAATCAAGACCTTCTCCGCCGTATTTTTCATCATAGCGGATACCGAGGAATCCTAAATCCCCCATTTTTTTAAACAAGTCATGTAACGGTGCAGACCCTTTTTCTTCCCACTCATCCACATTCGGATTGATTTCCTTGTTTACAAAATCCCGGACTGCCTTGCGCACCAGTTCATGATCTTTGCTAAAATAAATTTCACTGCCCATATTTTTCCCCTTTTCTAAAATTAATCCATACTCAATACAGATTTTGATAAAATTCGTTTCATTGCAAAACTGAAGTGGAAAAATTATTTTTCGACTCACATCAATTTTGAAATTATCTCCTTCATAATCTCCGTGGTTCCCCCGCCGATGGACAGAATCCGATTGTCCCGATACAGCCTTTCCACCAGATACTCTCGCATATAACCGTATCCCCCAAAAAGCTGCACCGCATCATACGTGACCTTATCACTGACACTGCAGGCAAAATTCTTGGCCATGGAGATTTCCTTGACCTGGTCGATGCCGGCATTTATCTTTGCGGCAATGCGATAGGTGTATTCGCGGCTCACATCAACCAGAGTTGCCATGTCTGCCAGCTTATGGCGGGTCACCTGAAATCCCTGCAGGGGTTTACCGAATGCCTCTCGTTCCTTCGTATATTTCCAGGCCTCTTCAAGAGCCAGTTGAGCAGTCACATTTGCCATAATGCAAAGCTGAAGCCTTTCCATCTGGAAATTTTCCATAATGGTATAAAACCCCATGTTTTCCTCACCAATTAAATTCTCGGCAGGCACACGGCAGTTATCAAAAAAAATCTCAGCCGTGTCTGAGGCCCACCAGCCTGTTTTCTTAAGACACTTACCCACAGAATACCCCGGCATATCTTTTTCCATGAGAAGAAAACTGATGCCGTGGGCACCCGCAACTCCCGTACGCACTGCACAGGTTAATTGATCAGCCCGGGCACCGCTGGTAATAAAGGTTTTAGCGCCGTTGACGACATAGCTACCACCATCTTTAACAGCCGTGGTCTGAAGACTTGCCACATCCGACCCCCCGCCCGGCTCGGTAATACCTAAAGCAGCAATACGCTTGCCTTCTAAAACCGGTTTGACAAAACGCTCTTTTTGTTCTTCAGTTCCTTTTTTTACAATGGGCGGCAGTGCTATATTTAAAGAGCCGATGCCAGCGGCAAATCCGCCGGATCCGGATCGCATAAGCTCTTCGTTCGCAACGACCAAATCAAAAACATCCCCGCCGGTGCCGCCGAGTTCTTCCGGAAAACCGATTCCTAAAAATCCAAGTTCTCCAAACATAGGATAGAGGGATGCAGGGAACTCTCCGGCTTCCTCCCATTCGTTAATATTCGGAAGCACCTCCTTTTTGATAACATCCCGAAGCGCCATACGCAGCTGCTGATGCTCTTTGGTAAAGTATTCATCAAAGCCGGTCTTTTGTTCTACTTGTGTCATATACTTTTTCCTTTTTAAAATCAGGGACCTTAATGGTATTTAGTGACTGACCAAAAACCTCTAAATCCTGGTTGTCATTACGCGGAGAGAGGAACGAACGACAAAGTAATCCCCTGTCGAGAAGGAGATTACTTCGGTCGTACCTCCCTCGCAATGACAGAAAAAGTGCAATTTTGAGACTTTCCGTTCAACCTCTATTTAATTTCCTACTCATTTACTGATGCTTTTATAGAATAGATTCAGGCACTTTCACCACCTTTGCCCTGAGATACTCTCCCAACGTCTTGGCTTGGGGATCATTTCGCACAGATGCGGCCACGCCTTCTCCCAAAATACCTTTAATATAAAAATTAATGGCAAGCAGATTGGGCAGCTCATAACGCTCCATGTCAAAGCCATCCATATCCGGGAGCAATTCTTTTAATTTTTCAACGGTTAAAAACAGGTTTAGAAATGAATACGCCTCAATATTTTTTGCCCACACCCCGAGATTGGCATTGCCGCCTTTATCCCCTGAGCGGGTGGCAAACACACGGCCAAAATGGATTTTTTCAGTGTTCCCCTTCGGAATATCAACCAATCCGACTTCCTCAGGCTTTATATCTGTAATATCCGGATATGCCCCTACCGGTTTTACGGAAAATTCCGAGCCATTCAGAAAAATTTTATGCTCAAGAAATTCATTGCTCACCAGCGTCGGCCAGTGCTGTAATGCCGGCATCCCGTTTGAAGGAGGGCTGGTCATGGTGAATCCTGGGATATTTGACAATGCCATTTCCACCAGCTTGGCAGAAAAAAGTTTCCCTGCCTTTTCCTGATCCGGGTCCATCAATGAAATTTTTAAATGTGCGCAGGCAACATCATTATGCAACGGGTCTTCCTTATCAATTCTGATCAACTGGACATCAGTAAATGCAAACTGATCTTTCCCGCCCAACAGATCAAAAATAGTTTCTTCCACAATTTTTGCTTTTTTTTCGATATCAAGACCGGTGAGCACCACTGTCATTGAATTTCTGTGACCAAAAAGGTTGTTCATACAAACTTTTGCGGAATCCGTAGGCGGCTCTCCTTTGACCCCGCTAATCAGCACACGGTCAGCCCCTTGCTGAGAAATATTGATGGTATCAAAACGTGCTTTTACATCCGGAGTCAGGTAGGCCGGTTCCCTGATTTCATATAAAAGCTGAGCCGTTACCGTACCCACAGACACCAGCCCCCCGGTGCCGGGATGTTTGGTGATGACAAAAGACCCGTCTTCATACATTTCAGCAATGGGATACCCCACGTTTTTAAAACTGGGAACTTCTTCAAAAAAAGAATAATTTCCTCCTGTGGCCTGGGCACCGCATTCAATAATGTGGCCTGCCGCATATGCGCCTGCCATCTTGTCCCAATCATCTTCCTTCCACCCGAACTTCCATGCACTGGGCCCGGAAACCAGGGCCGCATCTGCCAGTCGTCCACCCACAACAATGTCTGCCCCTTCGGTCAGCGCTTTGGTGATTCCCCAGCCGCCCAAATACGCATTGGCGGTAATCGGCATAGCGCCGGCTTCCTTGAGGCTGACTCCCTTGTCAAGATGTGTAAATGTTTCTCCCTGTTCCTGGAGCTCTCCGATTCTGGGCAGCAGGTCATCGCCTTCAATACAGGCAATTTTAGGACTGATTCCGAGTTGTCCGGCAATTTTTTCAAGTTCTTCAGCAAGCCCTTTGGGGTTTAAGCCTCCGGCATTTGCTACGATTTTAATATTCTTTTCCAG